>Ga0315312_1000114_pt1 | contig 134833 bp, 233 predicted proteins | sample TDP7_MG_FD_203629 | JGI IMG/M metagenome (GOLD analysis project Ga0315312, IMG submission 203629) | Freshwater sediment microbial communities from Lake Towuti, South Sulawesi, Indonesia - TDP7 | ecosystem: Environmental > Aquatic > Freshwater > Lake > Sediment | place: Indonesia: South...
AGTGGAGGTGTTTTCCTTAAAGTATTACGATACATTATATTTCCGTAGTAAGCCATATGGAATAGAATGGTGGATTGATAATGTTTTACCAAATGGAAAACTTTTAATGTCAACTGATATAGGATATTTTAGAAACAAAATAACAACAATTAAAGCACTAAAACGTCATTACACTCCAGAAGAGGTTTATCGAAAAGAAGTTAAAGAGGAACAATATTGGAAAGAATTTGATAAATGGTACAGTAGAAGGTTACAAATTGCCAAGAAGGAAACATAAACAAAAAACATTAACCGAATTCGGATTTCCTCCTTATCAAACGAAACTCAAGTTGCCAAGAAATCAAGATGAATTATGGAGAAATGAAAATAAAGTCCAAAGTTTTAGATTACTTCCAAAAGGAACTTTTGAGATATTAGTTGAACTTACAAAGGGACAGAAACGCTTCAGTCATTTAGCACATGTTAAAGTGGGTTCTAAACCAATAAATCGTCATACATTGACATCAAGATTAAAAATGTTAGAAAAAGAAAAATTGGTTATCAGAACAGTAAAAAATGGTAGACCGCCTAATGTTTTATACTCGTTAACTGAACGTGGTTATTTACTTCTGGAGTTAATTTAGTGAAAAAGAAAAGAAAACTAATGGACAAAAGTGGAAGAGTAAAATCTAAAGGTGGAAAAAGACAAATAAGATTTAAAACTCGACTTGCAAAGCATAGAGTTTATGGTTATGGAAATGTTATTACCTGCAAACACAATGTAAGAGGTCATTGCACTTGGTATGGTGAAAGTTGTCAAGATATAGCACATGATATCCATGAACAATGTCCAAAGTAGAGGAATAGATGGTGATACTCTTCAGAGGGACAACGGTTCAAGAGGCTTTATTTTCACCAACAGTTGGGAGACATTGGACTGATAACCTTTATGTTGCGTTAGAGTTTGCTTTCAGTCACAGTGGTGGAGGAGTAATTCATAAAGCGAAATATTTCTTTGTCACACCTAGAGGAACACAACATCCAACTGAAACTGGAGGATGGAGATATTCAAAAGCACCAAATCTTATTCAAGGGGCGATAGTAGAAATTGATATTCCAGAAGAGTTCATTGTTTCTCGATATAGCGATATGTCAAATCCTTGGGCTGAGAACGAATATCTTTTGAAAATGCCACAATTACCAGAATATGATAGAAGATTTTCAAGAAAATTTATAAGAAAGATTCATATAATCACGTTAAAAAAGGTTCAAGATACTCACAGTAAAGGTGGAGGAATATACGTTAAACATTCTTCTTATGCTCTAGATAAGGATGGTAAGCGTATTCCTGATACTTACACCAGAAGTGGACATAGACAACAAAGAGATGTTATAAGTTTTTTGAGTGGAAGAAAATGAGTAAGAAAGTAACAAAGAAACATATAGAAAAGTACCTATTTCATCATCATAGACCATTCATATCAATTCCCTACATAAAGAAAAAGCTTAAAATAGGAAAAGTTCCAGAGTATGATTTTCAACTTATGCAAGCTAAAATATCATTATATCGTTTTCTAACACAAAAATACGGGAACATACAAAAAAACAAACATAGATGGATTGTTGCCTTAGAAAAAATGTTAGAAAAAGCTGAAGTTATGTCTATGATACAAAGAGAAGTTGTTGAATCAATGCTACAGGATTTAAAAAGAAAATGATTCCTAAACAATTCTATATGGGAAGTCACAAGATTTGAGAAAAGGTTTTAAAAGTAGAGGTGATACATAATGAAAAGAAAAGTTAAAGTTTCTATACATTGTTTCCCTACATTGAAAGCAGTTTACGATTACAACAAAAGACACGGTTTTAGGAATGGATATAACGAAAAGTGGGTCTATGGTAAAATAAATCTTAACTGTCTATGGGAACTAGCTAAATATGGTTTGTTGAGGTATGAAGTAGATAAGAAAAGAGACAAGAGAGTATGGTTTGTTACCGAATTAGGTAAAGATGTTATAGAAACTAAAACTTTAAGGAAATTATTGAAAGAGAAGAAATTGTCAGAATACATATCCTGAGGTGGTGAGATAAATGGGAAGGAAATTGAAAAATGACATATTGAATGTGATAAGTAATTTACAAAACGACAGACCATCATCATACTACTATACTGTCCCAATAATTGATATACAAGAAAAATTGCGTGAACATGACATAAAGATTTCAATGACAAGATTGCAACAAATTTTGAAAAAGTTGTTACAAGAAGACAAGGTTCAACATGTCAAGGTTAAAGGTATGAAAGGTTGGCGTGTAGTTTAACTGAATACATAGATTAAAAAGGAAATAGGAAAATACAATGTTTAGGCATAGAAGATTTAGACGTAGATTATCTCCAGATGAAATAACTAGAAGATTTAGGTATTACCAACAATTAGTTAGGGAAAATCCAAGGTATAAAAACTTTTTTAAGAGATTAGAGAACCAAGCTAAGAAGTTAATGGAAATGTATAGAGATTGGGATATTGAAGTTTTGTATCCCATAACAACAAAAAGAATAAAAACTGACATTAAAGCAATGGGTTCAAGCGCTCGTGTTCATGGAGTGGTTGGTGATTATGGTGAGAAGATTAATGGTTATGTTATCAATGGAGAAAAGGTTATTGGCTATTTTCACACACATCCAGGACCTTTTTCATTGGCAGAGTTCTCAAAAGCTGATTTAAAACATGCTATGTTAATGGGTTATCAAGTTGTAGGAGTTGGAACTCCGAGTACTGGTGAAGTTAAATTTTTATTACTGGGTTTAATATGGTGAAGAAAAGGAGATACAAACTCACATTAAGATTTATTGATAAAAATAGAAGCTTTATCTCAGAAGGAAAAGATGTAAGTGAAGCGAGTGATAAATTAGAAAGGAAGATTGGGATAAAAGGCGCTGAATTTGGTGCAATTATTGATAATGTAAAAATTTGGAATCCAAAAACAAATAGATGGGTTAAACATAAACCTTGGTGGGAAGAAGAAAAAGAAAAATATCCATGGGAAAAAGGTGAAAAATAATGGTTAAAGAGAAAAAGAAGAGGAAAAGATATGCTATAATCTTGATAAAATCATTGCCATTAAACGATTTAAGCTTAAGTGAATTACAAAGTATGAAAATCTTTTATCCAAGGAGCTTTATCAAGATAGACAAGAAACATAAGAGAATAGGATTATTTTACAGAAGTGGATTAGAACAAATAGGACCAATGGAATGGAAAAAAGGTAATTGGAAGTTTAAATTTGTTAAAACAACTTATGGACCTAACTTATCAATATTCTCACCGATTAAAGAGAGAGGAAGACCTTGGGAAACATCATATTCTGCGTTAGAATTGAAGGACATAGCTTCTGGACGAATGAAACTAGCGCCTAGAATACCAAAATTTTTACAAGATGACATTATTGTTTTGATAAGGAAAATCTTAGAAAGTTAAGGATATTTAACCCGTACAATTCCAGTTCTAGTGATTCTAAAAACTTTAATTGGTTTACCTTGTCTTAGTGCCATCCTAATAGTTTGCATGGCTCCACTCCTAACAAGAGACTCATTTGGTCCCAAAAAAGCCCAAGTCTCTTTTGCCCTATCAGCTATTTGTTGGTTCCTTCTATAGTATCTATCAGGGGACGGTAACCCTGGAATAGGTGGAAATTCTATAAACCTATCTGGAACGTATCCCTCATGCACTGCATAATCTCTTACCCATAAATCTACTCCACCTTTATCAGAAGCACCAGATACGATTGTTAATTGTTTATTCTTTGGTAAATTTTCATCAAGGAATTTGAATAATCTTAATCTAGCAGAGAAAGCGTCAGGAAATCTTCCTTTTGTTCCACCAACTATACCTATGATATCTTTAACCATGCTCTTACCTTGCTTTCACCAATCGTATTGGCTTTCCATCTGAACCTTGTATAGAAATCCCAGTAATCCTTCTATCAACTCTTTCCGCTTCAACCCTATGTCCAGTTATTTTTTGGTGTAAAAGTATGTCAGCATAGATATCTGCCTTAAAATTACAATCTAAACATTTCCATTTAAGAATGCCTTTAAGTTTTTTCACATGTTCACCTCAAATCTAATTTTGACTTAGATTCTCTTATAGCTATCTCTTTCGTTTTTTCTGCCTCAACTGTTGCCTCAATTATCCCTGACACTTTCTCCTTCTCAACAAAAGCTAAAGAATACAATTTAGTTCGTCCAGCTTTTCTATGTATAAGTAAACCTTTGGCTTCTAGTGACTTCAACATATCACTAGAATAATGACCTGTTTTGTTCAAAAGGTTTGCTATATCTTTAACTGTAAAAATCTTATGAGATTTCCCGTAAGTTAGAATCTTCTCTTCGTGTTCTTTTGGAACAGAGATAGTTTTTACTTTCGGTGTACGTAGTGATTTATAATCTTCTAAATTCTCACTTATTTCTTGAGTCAATTTTTGTAATTGCTGGTAAAGCATCCTAGTGTCCTCTAAACTTAATTCTTTCTTTGTATCTATACCTAATATTGGAAATTTGAGCTCTATGTCAAAAAGTATTTTTCTTTTTACACTGCTCATTGGTATCTCACCTAGCCTTAACAATTTTAACTCGTGGTGGTCTAACCTTCATTAGCACTCTGTAACCACAATTTTTACATTTAACGCGTCCGATGTAGAGATTCTCTAAATCTTCTGAAGTAGTAATTTCACCACATTTAACACATTTGTAATCAACACTCATGTTCTCTACCTCTTACTTTTATTATTCCTTTACGAGTATTTAAAGGTTTTGGAACTATCTGTTTTAAAGTTGAGACTCTAATAAAGCTCTTAATGAAAGCGATGGATTTGTCTATTGAATTTGTGAGTTCAATTATCATTTTTAAAGCTTCTGGATTTAGAGAAGGAACATCAGTTCCAAAAGTCGCTAGTAATCCAGATACTTTTTGTAATAGTGAATCAGCTACATTCATTCTTGCAAAAGCGTCCTTTAATCGTTTAATTTCTTCCTCATTCATTTGTTTTTTCCTCCTAATTTTTCTGGCAAATAGTTATCAACCAGAAACTTTAACCCATGTATTGATAGTGTCTCTATCTCAGCTTTAACCTTCTTTTTCAAGAACAGGTTTAGTTCATTTGTCCAATAATCTGTTTGGAACCATGGATATTTCAATAAATCCTTGGCTCTCTTTAAATCGGTAGTTTTAGCTGGTGTTAAACAATCTTTAGGTATATTGTAGGTTTCTAAATCACTAACACTAACACCTAAGAATTGCGCCTCAGTACATGCTAGCCTTTCACTTTCAAATGCCAACCCTATACTACCATGTTTATAAACTCCGAATATACTAAATCCATACGGGTCAGAATCAACAAGAATGTAAACTGGTAATTTTAGCTCATTATTTAATCTCTTAACTAATCGTCTAGTTGCTCTATCAGGTTGCCCTCTTCCATGTACTAATAAACAATTATGTTCTCTCCACCATCTTAATGAATTTAACCTCTGAAACACAGTGCCTTTTTCAACTACTAAAACGAACTTAGCCTTACAATCCAAGAATTGTATATTACCAACACTAGATGGTATGAACCAAGCACCATCACCTTGTGCCGAACAATCGATAATATTATCCCTAGACTTAACCCTTAAATCTCCAGTAATAGCTCCTTTAGATTCTGCTACAACTCCCATATCTTCCAGTAATAAGCCAGTCATTAATTCTATATCAGTCAATATCATATCGGTTTCTTGCTGTGAATCAAATGTTTGTCTATTAGTTCCTGGAATAGTTTTCCAATTAGTATAATAAACATCTCTTTTTGCTATAACTTGTTTCTCTTTTAAAGCTTCGACCAATGTTTTGGCTACCATAAATGTTTGTGTAAAGGGTCTAATGGCACCCAAATCATTAAACTTTCTAATCTGTGTTTTATCTCCCATTATAACATGTCCAATTTCTTCGACATATTTTGTATTTGATAGGCTTCTCAAAGGAAATTCTAAATTGGGCGGGACATTTTTTTCTAATTGATTGTAAACTTTTTTACCTATTACATTCACTATCTTTTCTATAGATTCAACATTCTTTTCCATTCCTTAACCTCTCCTTAGTACCTTATTAATATAATCATCAATTAAATTTTGTGGTTTTTCCACAATATAGCTTAATTTCTCAGAAAAAATAGGTGAATACATATCAAAAACTGATTTACGTCTTTTATCATACTCTAACCTGTGTCTCTGTGAAAGGAAACCTTTTAACTTACGACCACAATCTTTCAAGGCATTCTCCACAACTTCTCTGATTTCTTCTATATCTCTTAAAAATTCCTTTCCGACAGCAGCATACGGAGGATTGGTAGAACAAAGATGAATGAATATCCCTATAGGCATGTTGTCTTCAACACTATAAAATTGGAAAGGTGTATTATCAACAGCCTTCCTAAGTATACATGACGACCAATCATGTATAAGAGGTATTTTATTACAATATCTAAATAAATTACGTCTAAAATTATTTTTAGTTTCTATTTTTCCACCATATGCCAAACATACCTCAACTATATATGGGTGTCCACCATAAACATTCCTTCGTTTAGTATAGGCGACAAAATCACACTCATATTCTTTCTGTATTCCCTTAACAAAATTTTCCTCACCTATCATAGATAGGCACTTAACATCAGGAGTTAAAAAACCTTTAAACATTCGCATAGCTGAGGCTAATTTAACAATATTCTCCTCATTAAGTGATTTAGGGTCAGTATTTGGACTTAGTTTGTTATCTTTTAAGAATTTCTGTACTACTACACTTCCCATCCTTTGAAAATGTTTAGATAGAAAATCTTTTAAATTAACTGCTTTAGTTTCTGAGATTATTCTCCTTAAACTTTCAGCATCTATTCCGTGTGGGTGTGGCCTAACTAAGTTTGGAAACTTGTGGACTATGTTAACATTTCTCTTAAATGTTACTCTACTATCATCCGTGTTTTTAGGTTTATAAACAAAAGTTAGATTAGCATATGGAAGTACAGTAGCTGTCCTCTTCAAATATTCCATAATCTCTTTTAGGTCAAACTTCCCTAAGGTGATAATTCGTATGGTGCAACCATGCCAATTATCTTTATTTGGTAACTCTTTTCTCTCTAAAACAATAGGCTTATTATTTGTTATATCAATCTTCAATTTGTAAATGTAAACTTTCCTATCACCTCTACCATACATTGTTAATGGACTACTAGCTACAGTAAAGTGCTTTTGTGTGTGCTTTTGTGAGTATATTATGGCATTCTTACCACCTAAACCATAGATTCCTCTTTCTTGTCTTAGATTATATTTTGTTGAAGTTAGGGGTGTAGCAAAAGCTAATGGAATATCTTTATCTGGAACACCTATACCATTATCACTAACATAAATCTCATAAAAATCATCACCTAACTCAACAACTTTACTTGTTATATCAGGCAAAATTCTCCCTTTTTCACATGAATCTATACCATTCTCAATAAACTCTCTAAGTGTTTGGAATACAGCGTTTTTGTGCTCAAAACCAGTGATTTCAGTGTGTCTATATATGTGTTCGGAAACCGTTATATGTTTAAATTCACTGGTCATTTTCCTTCAACCTCTTTTTCTTTCCCACAAATAATGCAACGCTTTAGTGTTTTTATGATTCTTCCTTGGAAATATGTTCCGCCAACTTTCTTCCATAAATGTTTATGCTTATTCAAGCTCTTTCATCTCCTCTGGTGAAGCTGTTATAGTTCCAAACTTTCCGAAATAATACCATGACCTTTTCAATTTCTCAGCGTAATCAATGAAATTTTGTGATAAAACTATACATCTACAATTTTTGAGTCCTTTATCAGTTAGTACATTCATGTTCTTTACTTCAACCATCCCAAGTTCTTTTAGCATTTTTAGTATCTTCCAACTCCGCCATAACACTGAACCATAACTGTACCCTAGTTCTCTCATCATTTCATCTTTAAAAATCTTCATACCACCATGAATTGGTATTGGTTGATTTTGTATCCTCGTTAATATATAGGTCAGTATATTCATTTCTTTATCTAAGTTTCTATAACCTGCTAAGAGCGTCCTAAAAAAATGGTTCATGCGTCTGGTCAATAATGGTTGTTTTACCTTTCCTAATTCTGCCATGGTATTACACCTCAGAAATTAACATTAAGTTATATTATTTATATATGTTCAAATATTTAAATTTTATTATGTTAGAACCTTTTACTTGTTTTGTATGTTTCTAGTAAAGACAAAATCATATCTAACTTAGCAATTTGAATTGTATATCCAACCTCTAACTTATGCAATTCTTTGACCAATTCTAAAAGTTGTATTGATAGATTAATGTTCTTTTTTGTTTGTTTGATTTTTTCGTTAATTTTGTGAATTTGATTCATTCAATCACAACCAGAGGAATTCCACAATACATACAATAGCCTCTTTCATAAGCATAACTTCCTTCTTCAGCTTCTATGCCACATTTAGGACATTTTGCTTTCTTTTTATCCGATGACAATTAGATGTACTTCCTTCCCTAATTCTCTTGCTTTTTTTTAGCCACGAGGATAGAATCTTGTGACTACGACTCTATGACCTTCTTTTTGTGGCAAGTCATGGACAGAACAAGTGTTTAGCATTTACTCACCATGCTTCTTGAGATAATTCTCTCCTTTGTCCACTTTTATAAAGAATTTCAGTGATTATCTTTCCTTCCCTAATTTCCCAGATTTCTCCCGCAGTATCAAATCCTGCAAGCCAGTATTTTTCATCCAGGATAATCCATACTCTGCCACATCCACCTTGGCAAGAGAAGTGCCATCCATACCCTTTTCCTCTCTCGTCTTTAAGAGTCCCATGATGACAATGGGGACATTTATCTGGTATTTTCATATTGGTTCTACCTTTGTTCGTATGGTTTATTACCAATTATAGTTATTTTCTCTGTTTCTACCACCATGATGTTATCAGGATATAGGTCTTTGAATACTTTGAATTTGCCGTCTCGACGTAGGATGTGGACCTTTGGTCCATCAGTATGAATCTCTAAGATGTATTTATGTCCTTTGAAGTCTGAAAGTTTTAAGAGTATCGCATTAGCCGCTCTTGGTTCTATTTCTAAACTCATATTTTTCACCGTTATCCCAAAAAGATGGGATTTCGCTGGAGTCTCACCAGCTCATCAGACGGCTTATTTGAAGAAGGAGACTTATACCTACTTGGAAACCCTCTTGTGCTTGTGTCTTCAACGACATCCACAGAAGCTAATGGGCCATGGCTTGCTTTTAGGAGTTTTCTGAGTCCTTTAGCTAGTAGTTCGGCTCCCCTTTTTGAATAAGTCCAGAAGTCTTCGTATGTGTCGTATCCGTAGGCACTGACAAGATATTCTTTTCCAAGAGCATCTAAGCATTCCTTTTGTTCTTCTGCAGTAAGGTCCGTTTTCATCAAATTTCAGCTTGCCTCGTCCGTCGATGCACGTTCGGTCAATTTTGAATTTCATATGTTATTTCCTCCTTCAGTCACTTTCTCCTCTATGAATCTAACTCCTGTACAACTGCGTTCAATCTTAACTTTCCTTTCTTTGACTTCAACAGAGTTCAACAAGTCACTCACTTTAAAAGGTTCGTTTCGCCTTTGCCATACCAATATCAACTTATCATCTGCCATATGTTAATCACCTTACTAACAAAGTTTCAACTGCTTCTTTAATTGCTCGCCAATACTTTGGATTTATCTTTGTCTTGCTGACTCGCTTCCAAGCACCACCACGATTCTGCCATAAGTATATGTTGACTTCCTTATTGGCATTTTGTCTTGTTGTGTTTTGCGTCAATAGAACTGCTTGCCACCATGTGCCTGTGTTGTAAATTGTGACTCCTTCTAGCACGTTTAGGTATTGGCGGTTCACTGGATATAGTTCTTCTCTTCTGACGCTTCTGGCGTTTTCTCTATGCATGTTTTGTGGTTCGCTTAGACTGTGAGGTTCCGCGTTTAAAAGCCCTGCGGACTCGGGCGTTAAATCTGCAGGCTGAAATGCCTGTTCGGTCTTTTTACATACGACCTCAGTCATTTTACCACCTTATCCATTAATTAATTAATTAAGTTAGGTATTTAAATTTTATGGTCATTTCTATCTGTATTTTCCTTTATACTTCAGTTTCATATCAATAGCGTCACATGGCAATAATGTTATTAATTCTCCTGCTTTAACATCTTCTATTGTTCCACCAACAGCACAGGGACAAGTATATTCCTCATATCTTCCACAATTGGCACATTTCATAAGACAACCTTTTCTTTTTCCATTTTCAATAATAGGGATAAAAAAATCAGATAACACAACATGGTGACATTTGTTTTTGTCTTTTGGAAATAAAACTTCTCTTAAATCAATGAATTTATCTGCAACATCCTTTAAACTTTTCTCATTAGTCACTGCACTGTTCTCCTAACCTTCTTAGTTTTACTCATATATTCATCTAAATAACCGAGTTCTCTCATCTGCTCTTGTTTTTTACTTAAAAGCCATGGCTTAAATGGTCGTTTCTTTAATTTAGGTTTTTTCTTTCTATGAAATAAAGGATATTGTACACCATCTAAAATTCTTCTAAACAAATGAAATCCATGCCTAAGACTCACATCTGATTCTAAACCTAATCTCTCCGCTATTTCCCTTTGTGTGAGTAATAAAGTTCCAGATTCTATGTTTCTTTTAAAACAATAGTAATATATTGCTCCACTTATTAGTGTTTTGGCCTGTTTACTGCTAACAAGTGCTGGTGATTTTTCATAAGCTTCACTCAAAATCTTCATAACACCTAATGATATTTCTCTTGCTAATTCCTTATCGTATTCGATTACCTTATGGCAGTAAGCAGCGACTAATCGGGGTGTTACCCTTAAACACAACCAGCATTTTACTGAGCTCATAATCACTATCTCCTTCTCTTATATTTTATTTTTCTCATCATTTTGCTAAACTTTTCATTGTCTCTTTGAATTTGTTTAATTATTTTACCTGTTGTCCCAGCTATTCCCTTTTCTTTTAGCTCTTTTGTGATTAACCTCTCATCTATATTTTTAAGAACATATCCACAATTAGCGCAAAATATCTCAGAATCACTTGTTGTAGATTGAATGGTTTTATCTATAAATAATGTATTCTGTCTACATTTAGGACATAATCCGCCTATTTTTTCTGGAGGTCTTTCCATTGTTATTTGCTCCTTTCCTTAAATACTACACCCCAACCTGTCCATAACTTGCCTAACTCATCCTGATTTTTGGCTTTATAATGGCGTGTCATTCTCCTACCAGTCTTTGGATTAATTCTTGAAACTTTTCCAGTATAAGCCATACTCACCATACATTTACGACAGATATTAGTAACAGTTGTTTCATAACCACATTGAGGACAATGCATAACACTGAAGTAACCTTGTCCTTATATTTTGGGTCATTAGTTAAGAATGGCATTATTCCCACCACGCTTTTCTCTTAGTTTTCCATCTCACATTAGTGAATTTACTTATTTCTTCCGCAAATTTCTCAACTTTAGCTAATGAAGGCTCTAATAATCTATGATTATAGTTATCATAACCAACCCATACTAACACTGGTTTGATGAATTGTAACCATTTAATAAAAATCTCTAAGTCAAAATCTATTATTGGTTCACATGATAATGCTTTGTATTGATGTGATAAACTTGCCATTGCTTCGAACCTCTGTGATGGTATTGGTGCCTTAGATATAGCTGAAGTATCAACGTTAGTTTCCATGGTACACCCCAATATAACATTTTTAGGAAATGTGAACTCTAAGTATCGTTTAGGATTTTTTGTCATAAAAAGGAAGTATGTGTTAGGAAATTGTTTAATGTAATCAATTACTTTTTGTACATATTCTCTTGGAACATTGTTGGCAAATAAATCACTCATGTCTTGAACAAATATCAATACTCCTTCTTTAAACTTTCGTTTAAATTCTTTTTCAATTAATCTTATTGTACCTTGATACTTTTTCATATCATATTTTTCGACTAATCCTCCTTCACCCATTGACCAACAGTAAACACACTCATGAGAACATCGACCTCCTAAGGGATTGTATGTATCAGAGACTAAATCAAACATTCTTGACAAGAACTTATTTTCTCCACTACCAACATTATTTATTATTAAATTTAACATTATTAAAATTTTCGGTCAATATATATCATTTTGGTTTCTTCGGGATTAAACATTGGTTCTTGTGGAATTTTCATCCCTTCAACATGAGGATATGGATACTTAAGCCATTCAACAACTCTTACTTCCTTTCTTTTAAACCATACAAATTCCTTATCAAGACTATACAATTCTAAATAACATATGTTAGCTACATTTTTTAGATTAACCTCAGAACCTTTACCTAAACCTTCACAAAACTCTACACCTAGTAAACTTATTGAGTAATCTTTATCTTTAGTATTTGACAAACTCATATCAATATGAAAAGGAAACATCTGACAACATAATGGTCTAATTGAATAAATCGTACATAATTTAGTTTTGTTATCCCAAAATCTACATACACTGTTAATTTGCTTTAAACTCCATTCCTGTAAACTTATAGTTTTACTCTCAGCATTTACCATTGCTGGACCAACATCAGCAACCTCATGTGGAGAAAGGTTTGTATTCTTACAAATATTAACTATCTCATTGTGAAATACAGGAACTAAATTTCCTTTCCTATATCGTCTAACAAGAGGAACACCATAGATTCTTAAATCGACTGTAGGAGGTTCCCCCATATATTCACACTTACCACATTTTTGACATTCAAACCTAAATGGTGTAGGAAAAACAAAAGAGAAATTACAACCTTTAATCTTCAAATTAATCCTCTCTTTATAGCCTCAACCACTTCTTGTTTTGAGGGTTTAGGTCCAATAGGTTGCTCAATTTGGTGAACAGTTGGTAACATATCATATGAAACTAATGCTTTTCCCAGATACCATGTAATAAATTCAGGACGTGAATGTTTAAACAATTCTTTAGCTTTCCTAAACTGATAAAAAGATGTTTTCATAGGCACTCGCCCACTATGATACGAATAGCGTTCAATAAGGTTGGGTATCATGGAAACATCATTATCAACCAAACCTTCTTTATGTGACTCTAATTCCTTGTCAGCGTCTCTGCATAAATCAACAAGTTTTTTATACTCTTCGGACTGTCCATTCTTATGTAGTTCATTTAAAGCTAAAGCAGAATATTTATAGTACATTAGCTTATAATAGTATAACTCTGAAGCCAAATCAATTATGTTAGCGTCTATTCCATCCCTTAAAACATTCTCATCTAGCTTTCCTGAAATAACATTCAATTCTTTTTCTTTGCCCTCTTTAATAAGTTTCCACACCTTTATTTTTATTTCAGGAATCTCATCATAAAAAACGTAATCTCCTTTAGGTGCCATAATATCTTGTGTTTTTTCTATGTAGTCATCGAAATCGACAAAACTAGATGATACTATAACCTTTGCTAAAAAGAAGGGTCTTTTCAATAAAATCTTGACCTCTTCATTCTCCCTACTTGCGCAAAAAGTAACAGCCAATACTCCTCTATCGTTCAATAACCTAGCACCAAAAGCAAAGTATAATGAGGATATGACACTAGATTTCATATGTCCACAAAAATCTAAGTTAATAACATCGAACTTTCTGTCTTGCTCTCTCGCTTTTGTGTATAAGAAATGTTGAACTAATCCAAGATGAAGATTAATACCTAATCTCCTTTGCTCTAAAAGGCTGTAAACATTATCGTCATATTCAACACCCCAAATATTCTTCCGAGGAATACCTAACCTATCATACACATCAAATATCTCAATAGCTTCATATCCAGGTAAACATAACACTTTAACATCTCTAGGATTCTTATGCCTTAGGATAGTACTACGTAAGAATCTCCTGTATAACTTGCGAACACGTCTCTTTATTGGTGTATCAAACGACTTCAATGTGTTTCTCCTCTTTTTAAACATGAGGGACATTCCCAATACTCCACATCTTTATATTGATGTAACATTAGTTTTTTAAGGTCTATTAGGTGATAATATAATTCTCTCCACCAAGGATGTATTTTAATCCAAACCAGCTCACCATCTCTCTCTTCTAATTTACTAGAAGACCAAGTTCCAATTCCAAACCTAATTTTACCACCATAGAAACAATGTGTAAGAATCTTCCCCTCAATTAATCTCACTTCGACCTCAAAACTTTTTCCACAACCTGCACATTCTCTAGTTAATGTTATTATTCCAGTACCATTTTCAACTAATTCTTTCCATACCTGTTTACCTCTAAGTACATCATAAGGACATATTTTGCATATTCCAGTATCCATATCTTCATATAGTTTGTAGTACAAATCTTGAACTGATACTGAGGATACAATTTTGAGGAAAATGTGTCCCAGAGAACAATAAGGACAGATGAAGAAGTCTCTTAAATCACTCTTAATTTCTCCCAGTGTTTTTCTCATTCCATCACCGACCTAACAAAGATAAGATAGAGAAGAATGCTAGGATAGATAATGTAAGTGTTATACCATACAAAAGTCCCTTAGCAAAATCTTCCATTATGTTCCCATCTATGTTGTGAATCCTATCGAAGCATCAAATAGCCATTTATCTAAATCTTTCTTTATCTCGTTCACTATTGGTTGTGATAAAGGTCCATAATACCTTGTTATCCCAGCTTCCTCATCAATTCCAACAATATAGACAATATTGACCTCAGTTTTTCCTACCTTACCTTTGAAATCCCTTGGAAATTCTCTGATATGTTTACCCTCCTCATCTTCGAACTCGATTGTTACCTTATTGATTTTCATCTTTTCAACCAGTTTTGATGGTATTGTCATTGTTCACATCTCCTCGAATCTGTAACGTTGTAACCTATCATACTAAACTCTTTAATTAAGGCATTTGAACCTTTTTGTATGTCAATAGTTTGTCCTATTAAACCAAAGAATGTTCCATCACCTTTCGCTAAGGTTTTTCCAAAGAAACGTTTAGTTTTAACTTCGAAATCGAAAAGCTCGCTACTATGATGTCTACCTCTAACAACCGTGTACATATTAGGATAATGTTTCCTAAGGAGTCTATAAATTTCTTGTGCCATTTTCTCACTCATTTTCATTTCACTCCTTTTTATCAGGACCGTGTTTATCATAGTACTCTGTTGTCATGTAATAGATTTCGTTCTTATACACAACTGCCTTAACTTCACCTTTCTTCATTAATCTACCATAGATTGCTTTTACTCCTCTTTCTTTGCCACCTATTTGTCCTGTTAACTCAGCTATAGTTGCTGGTTGACATTTCTCTAGTGCACCAAGGTATTTCCATACTCTTATCTTCATTCCTGGTTTATAGACAAGCACTTTGCCCTCTCGTATCTTTTTTAGTATTTCTTCTTTGTTTACTGGATTACTTGTCATGTTTTTATTCACCTCCAGTTTCAATTTTCTTTTCATAAACAATGTAACCTTTACCTTTTTCAGTTAATCTAACCAGTTTAGGAATTCTGCGCTCAATTGTGATTAAATCCATGGTTCTCTAATTCCTTTATGTCTCGTATCCATCCTGGTAACTCATGTAATTGTGTAGTTCCATACCTTGCCAAATGTTCAATTATCAGCTTTCTAAAATGGTCTCTTCCTGGAATGCCTCTTATTGGTTTGATTTCTTTAACTTGTTTTTCCATTTTGTCTCATCAACCCATTAATTATATAGTGTTCCAATATAAATTTTTTGGTCTATTAATCAACCTAGCAAGTTTCACTAGACCTTTATTTGGTTTACTGGGTCTATGTTTATGAATAACAAAACACAAAGCATCATCAAAAGTTAGGAAGTCATTCCCAAAAAAATACAAATACAACGCTGTAACCACAACAGAACGACTTTTTCCTCCTAAACAGTGCACATACAAAGGAAATTTTCCAGAACTTAATCTCCTGTGAATTTTCTGAATAGCTTGTTCCAATTTACGAGGACTCTCTTTTCCACTATCTCTCAGAGGAAAATTTCTTCTCCTACCATCAACTTTTACTCCAGACAAATTTAGAATGTATCTAATACCGAACCGCCTTAGAAACTTAGCACTTTTCATATTACCAATGTAAAGTTTTCCAGGAATAATCTCTGTTGGTTGTCTTACCATATTCCTAACCTTACCATTTTGTACATCAACCACATACACGAAGTATTTAACATTGAACGTGTAAAGTTTTGGTTCACATTAGTGTCATTCAAATCACCGAAGATATTAAGCCTTAGTAACAGTGTAGGAGAAGCTTGTGTCATCCACCCTATCACAGTATCTCGTATGGTAAAGTGTGTCATGCCCCTTCCGTAACCTATTCTACATAATTGTTTTTGTGCTGTACCTATAGTGAAACTATGTCTACCTAAACTCACTACATTACGATTTAAAGTGTCACTATGTTGTCTGAGATTAACATATATAACTGGTTCCCTTCTAGGAGCAACATACTGAGATAGGTCATCAAACATAATAGTTCGGTCTCCATGCCATTCATTTAGTACTGGAAATCTGTAATTATCTCCTTCTATTAAACTTCGGAAACTAAACACATCCTGTGTATCAAAATATCCAGCTATTTTAAGAATTCCAGGGAAATTGTATGCTCTCTTTTCTGGCATTTCATTTAATCTCCCCACTAAATCATCCAAACTACTAGGCAAACCAATTCTTCTCGGTAAATGTGGTCTGTATCTTCTAATCCTTTCCCTGTTAGTTATTTGTCTACGTGGTCTCCGTGGATGCATTCTTATTAATGGTTGTGGTTGTGGAATTACATCTCTAACTTCCGTTGGTAAAGGAACTTTAATCCTGACTAATGGTTTGGGTTTAGTTTTTGAGATTCTAGTGTGTACATTTATACAAGTTTCCGAGTCATGATATCCATGTCCTATTTCTCCAAAATCTCTCATCACACTTTCAATCACGTTAAAGTTTCTAAGTATGTTTTGTTCCAATGTTCCGCTAGGTGAATTGTTCTTTATTAGTGAGTCACCATCTCCTAAACAAATCGTTCCATTACGTTCAATGTGAGGATGCCAGTCACCTCTAACTTGTTCTATAGGAAAGACCATTTTAGTATCAAGATGATACATATCCTCTCCTACTCTAACCCATCTCTGAGTGATTCTGTATGGAATCATCTGATAAACCAAATCTCTGTAAGCGAATTTGAAATCATTTATAATCTTATCTACCACAACCATTTTTGGATTCCTAAACAAAGTAATTCCTGGCCCCCCTTTCAATTGTGAAAACTCAGGCATCACAGGCTTACTTAAAGCAATCAAGATTTTATTGTCTTCTTGTTTGACATCTCCTATCAACCTTGTGTAGGATTTGTATTGGCATCCAGGAGAACAAATGTTAAAACACTTAGAACATAGGATTATCTGACAAGTGGAACAATAGATAGGAGTCCCAGTTATAGAGTTGTCACATGACATACATAACACTGACATTCTATACACCTCCAAAAACTTCAGCTTTAAAATCTTCACCTCTTAATATTGACAATATTATTTGTGTAGCTATTCCCGCACATACCACGTGAGCCATATCAACCCTTCTATAAGGGTCATTTTGACAGGAGCCTCTTGTCATGTCATTTTGGTTAATGAATTCTCTTGCTAGTTTACTCTTATGAGTAAAGATTTGGTAATTACGCCCTTCAGCTCTGACATCTACCCATTTGTCACAATAATCTTGGACAATTTTCCTCGTCATAAAATCATCTGTTGCCACAACAACAATGCCATTATAACTCCAAGGGTCGAGGTCATATGGTGATTCTAGTTTCTTTTCAATACTTTGAATTTTAACACTACTTCTAGAAAAACCAATCTCTTGTTTAATTGCGTTAACTAATGTTGACGCTTTCGGTGAGTTTAGTGAATATGGTAGATTACTGTATAATATATTCTTTTCTTCAATTGTATCAAAGTCCATCACTGTTATTTCAACATCCAAGTTCCAACATGCTCGTGCTAAGAACTCTGTAAGCCAGCTACCTCCACCACCACAACCTATGATTAGGATTTTTTCACCAGTCATACAACCACCTCATCCACCATGGCTTCTTCTTTTCTTTCATCACTTTTTTAACTATTTTTGGACTTGATTCATCTATAACTGTTATACCAGTATCTTTTTGTGTCTCTCTCCTTTGTCTTGTATAAGAACTAATAGGAATAGGTATAAACTGAGGTTGCCTTTCCAGCCTATGAATTTTCACTAAATCAAATTGTATGTTGTAAGGATATACAACTCTTGCTTTAGTGTAAATAATGTTGCCATTTCTACCTATGAAATATATTCTTGAATCCCATTTATGCAATCTATCACTTATAGTTAGTGACACTAATGGTAATTGCTTTTTTAGTCCTAAAATCAAATGCGTAGCATCTGTATTTTCGTCCTCATGACTATGAAATGCATGACCGAATCCATGTGAATGTCCCCATCCCACAACTAGTCTTGAGGGGATTTTTGACAATTCAATGTATCCCTCTTCTTTAGTCTGAAAATCCCCTGCTGATACCATTTGTGTAGGAACGAAGATGTCACTAACTATAATAGTCCTTTGACTCTTCCTTCTACCTAACAGTTTAAATCCGAATTCTTCGTCTCCAATTTTGGCTTGTAAAGCTAGTATATGTGCCAAAGCTCTCTTCCTTAATATCAACCTTGCTTTCTCATTTGATTCGTATATATCTATTGGCATGTTTCCTCACCTTAATCTGGATTTTTGAGCGGTCAAGCAATCGTATCTTGACCTCCGATTCTTTGCGCTTACGTTCCAGCTCACAAGATAACCTATTTTGAGGTAGGCAAATGTTTATACAATTTCTGTCTTTCTCACTATACCTACCCCAGCATGGTGGTTTAACTGGGACTTCTGAAACTGTATCATAAATAGTTCTTAACTGTTCACTAGTTACTGTTTTGCTCTCAACGGATACCGAAGGCTCGACGTCCAATTTTAGTTTTTCTTTCACGAATTTTGATACCTCATCTGGCTGATGTTTAGGACAAGCATACCCAAGGTTTTGTGGTAGTCTAAACCATCCTTTCATTGACTTGCTAAAGCTCGGAATGACTACTGTACTACACATTGCACATTTCACTATCTGTTCTGTCACTTTTCCACCCTACCTTCACAAAAAAGGGAAGGTTTCGACAGTGTTTCACTGTCTCATCAGGAGTGTTTTAGTCTTATATGTTTTTTAAGATTCAGCTCTGCCTGCTTTTGAGATTTGTTAGATATTGCTATGAAGTCACATGCCACATTGGTACAAATTGCTGTATACTTTCCTACAGAACCTTTTATGAGCCTAGGTTTTGGCATTTTGACCCAGTCTATTGGTACTACACCCAGGTCTGTTACTCGTATGGTTCCCAAGTAATCTGTTTGTAGTTGAGACACCCTGATGCCTTTGCCAACAGGTCTTAATACAATGTCAGTGTTTAACATGTCTTCTCGTGACAAGTCTAAAAACTCTAATGCAAACGATGCACACTTAGAAATTTTTGGGATAATGGTTTCTATGAATTTTGTCATTATGTCTCGATGGGTTTGACGACCTAAGTAACAAACATTCTTGTTTTCTAGTAAGCTTTTGAAGTCCTCTACTGTCAATTCTCTGAGTTCCTTTTTTCGCGACATGACTCTCACATCCCTTTGAGAACTGGTTGCGCCGAGATTTCATCACCTTCTTGTAGCTCTGCTTCATCTGTCAAGATTTCTTCGCCTCGTATGAGCTTAATCTCATACTGGTCTGGAACCTCTAGGTTCTCAATTATCTCCCTAGTAGACCCAACATTCATTGTGACAGGCTCTGCAATTCCTTGAACGTGTACTGTCACGTTAACTTTTGGTCTACCCTGTGGAGTAGCTCCCTGTGTCTCTGTCTCTTCTCTCGGATTTTCCTCTTCTTCACTCATTTTCTACCACCTCACTTTATTTATCCTCTTTCTCTCCTTTTGGAGTTTGGTAGGACATACCACCAAACACCTCATCTCGTGTCTGGTTTTTGTATCACTTTGACCAAAGGAGTACTCTCTATCCATCTCTTGTAACCTCTCATAAGTTTCCATAAGATATCATCATATGTTTCGCCCTTCTTACCATATTGGTCTAGCGCTTCCTTTGTGGATTGATGTATAGTGATAGTAGTAGATTTATCCTTTTTGAGCTTTTTGAGCCTTTTGAATTTGCCTTTCTTACTTTTTACTTTTTCCATATTGTCACCATTGTAACAATTTTTACAATTATAACTATTAAGTTACTAGTATATAAATTTTTTGGTCATCCATTTATAAATTTTTCGGTCATTAGAACCATTTACAGGTGGTTAGTGAGGACTTTAAAAAATTCAATATTTTACTCGTATTTCCTAAATTAAAAGATTTTCAATAATAAATTTTATATACTACTTCCAATTAATAATTAATTTCGGTCAATATATATCCCAATATATAAAATATGGTTGTAGAGTTTAGTATGACACAAGAGGAAAAAGAAGATTTAATTTCTCAAGTCTTAACAGTTATTGAAGAGAGTAAACAGCCCGTTGATATATCACATGTTGCCACAAAACTTGATAAACATTGGTATTCAGTATATGTCGCCATTATGAACTATGTTTTGGATAAATTACAAACAGAACCTATTCTTTTTAAAAAATTGTTATCTAAAGTACAGTGCCAAATAATCCCTGAAAAAACAACAAAAAGCATTGTTGTCAGAACTTGGGATGAAAATTATAAACAACACAAAAAACTAAGGAAAAAATTAAAATGAGAATAACATTAACTCCCAAACAATACACTGAGCTCAAAAAGAAAATAATCAGTAGCAAAGTTATCTCAAAGAACAGGTTTGGTGTTGAATTAGAAATAGAACGTATATTAACTATCTTACCAATAAAAAATAGTCCAGAAACTATAGATGTTCTTCTATTAGGAAAATTTGGCAATATATTACCTAAGGTTCAACCTGTCATTAAACCAAATAAACTACCTAGTCAAAATCTTCAATTTATTCATGAACAAGCTAAGAGAAACCAAGAAGTTATTGATAGTCTTTGTGATTTGAGTAGAGTGTTCGAACATGGTTCCGATGAGATGAACACTATAAAAGAAATGTGTAAATCTTCTATTTCTTTCAATAAGAATCTTAACACACTCATCAAATTACTAAAATCTGAGAGTGGGAAATGATGTGATGTGAGAGGTTAAACTGAAATCATATCCATCACCCATAACTTAAGGACGTGAAAAAATGAGCAATATGTATAAATCTGAAAAATTTAGTCTCGAGAAAGTTGAGAATAAAATACAAGTCATAAGAAATATTGATGGAGCCAAAACACAACCTGTTGAGATAACAGAGCCTATAGAGGAATTTTCTAAAAGACTTGTTGAACGCATTGTTGAACACGGTCTATTAGACACTAAAGATATACAAACAAAAGCTGATGAGATAACAACTTTCATAAAATCTCTCATTGTAAAGAAAAAGCCAGCCTTTGAATTTGAGGAATTTAAACCATCAGTTCCAGTTAAACCTAAAACCGCTGTACCAATTACAGAATATGTTCCTCCAGAAAAACCAAAACCAGTAGAAGTAGACACTAGTAAACTCGTTATGCGATATCAAGAACTCAATAAGGCATCATTATCACATGATATGATAATTGATATTTTAATCAAAGAAAACCCACAAATAAAACTGGAAACAATAAAACAATTATTACCTGAAATAAAACCTAAGGAAATGCCTTCTCCAGCGCCTAAGACTGTGCCCATAGTAACTAGTGAAAAATTACCTGTTGAAGAAGTTCCAGAATTACCTAAAGAAATACTCGATGATTATAATGCTATGTCACCATCACAAAAGGATTGGTTAGGTAAATTATCACAGAATTATCGTGTTGATATGAAAACGTTTATACTTCGTTGTATTAAAGAAGCTGAACAATCTAAACCACCTATGCTATGGCTAAATAGATTTTACCAATATGCCATAACACATAATTTGGTAGCTGTTAGAGGTGAAAGATGTATACATAGTATTTTTGCACATAGTGAGGGAACATTTGAGGCAACAATTAATCCTGAAGCTGATTTAAAAATTGACCAATGTTATGTTATTGGTGAAACTGGACAAGTAGTAAGGTGTATAGCAAGGTCAATTGGAACAAGAAGAAAAGGTTTATTCCCTAATCTACCTCACTATACTGAACTAGCACTAGCGTCTAATGTGGATACAATACCATTATCCTACGAGTTTGTTAAGGAAAATTTAAGGAAATTGAAAGTAGTCTATGATAAACTATTAACTGAGAAAGAATTAAGTGCATATGCTGGTGGCATAGTCACAGACATAGGACAAAGTAAAAAAGGAAATGTTTACTATTTAACAATAAATGATGGCAGTCCATTAGAATATCCTTGGACATTCAGTATAGAATTACCTGTTGACAATCCATTTAATATAACTGAAACTAAAATAAAAGCCTCCTTACATAAACCAGTTACCCTTTATGGTTTCATGAAATTAGTTCCAGCATCAGAGGCTTTTAGCAGAGATACTGTTAAAATTATTCCTGAATGGTTATGGATAGGTGAATGATATGAGTAGTTTACTAAAGTTTCCAGATAAACAACAAAAAGTGAAAGACATAGAAGCTCGTTACATAACTGGAATAAAGGTTGAGAATCTTTATTTACCAGAAGAAATAAAAAAAATATGTCCAGTATCCGCTGATGTTTACAATTTATTTGAATCTAGATTACCAGCAACTGGTCATTTAGCTCTATTAGTTAGTGACGTTCTAGCTTCAATGTGTATTGATGAACCTAAACCAAGTAGCTTAACAGTGTCGGCACTACCAACAGAAGGTAAAACAGCTACTTTAGTTAATTTCTCTCAAACAAAATGTATAAGTGGCATCCAACGTTTAGAATGGGTTAATTGGTTTACCAGAACATCATTTGCTAGATACTTGTTAGATTATTGTGGTAAATATCTAGATGTAACGAGAACTATAGGAAAAGAATTGCCCGCTGGAGCAAGGTATGAGAATTTTGGTGGTAAAAGGATTCTGTCAATATCAGGTTGCCAAGATAGGATTGATAGATTTTTTGATATAGTCCACGCTGGAGAAGGTATTTTAACTATAGACGATGTTGACAAATGGTTACAATTAATGAATGGCTTATTAGATGAAGGTTTTTGGGAAGGAGGTGACATGCATAAAGGATGGTATCGAATAGGTTCACCTCAGTTTAGGATTAGGCATGGATTAATATTTGCTTGTACTACCAATGATTTAGAAACTAAGTTGGTGAAACAAATAGGAACATTATCCAGAACTGTAACTGGAACTTATTATTGTAATAGTAGAGAGAATGAATATATTATACAAGGCAGAACACCACCTAATATACGAATTAAATATGCTGATTTCTCACAATCAGTATCTGAGATACTATCTCATCTAAATCCTAAAATGTTACATGATGTCACATTTAATGATGAAGTTAACAGTAAAGATACCGAGAACATTCTCAAACTTATTAAACTAGGTAGAGATGAAGCCACTGGAAAGAGAGCTATGAATGACCGAATAAATCTGCTTAAAGCACACGCCTTTTTAAACAAAAGAAGTGTTGTCAAATATGAAGATGTTATTATGGTAGAATCAATGTTACAAATGTGTAGAAAATTAAAGAATCCTTCAGGAAACATATATTTCTTTGGTGATAGATTACACTTCCAAATTTGTTTGAGAAGTTTATTGTACCGCAACTTGCAATTTGTTAGAGATAGTATGAGAGAGACATTTAAATGGTGGGATAGTGAAGAACAATTATACAAAGATAGTGATGTAGATAACGCTTATAAAGCTTTACAATTACCAATGTGAATAAAATGGAACCAAACCAATACTTCGGTAAGGACAAATTAAAATTTACCATAAACGAGTTTTTGGATAAAGGGTTGATTAATGATTATTGTAAAGGATGTGCTAAAACAATTTGTAATGGATGGAAGAAAGTAAAGTTAAAAATAAATGGACATGATAGTGTTGCTTGGGAATGTGATGTTTACACATTACTATAGGTGTAAATAATGTCACTAACTCCTGAAACTATTAACGCAGAGGCTTTTATTCAAGCTGTTGAAAAACTTAGGCAAACCTTTCCTTACATGACTCCTGGTTGGTTTGAGACCTGTAAAAATAGACTTTTAGATGTGGAATACATTGGAACAAATGAAAAAGGTTGGCGTGTGTATCATGTTAAGAACAATCCTAAATTTGATAGTTACAAACAAAGTTATCGTAAAGTTATGTTAAGAGGTGTCTTACAAAGGTTTTGTTCGTGTTTCTTTGGTAGTTATGGAGATGTACGAAGAACTCGTTTATGTTCGCATATAGGTACTAGTTTACTTTGGGAATGGTATCATGAGGCGATAAGGAAACTTTGAAGGACATTATCATAGCACATATTTTCTTAAATCGCAAGTGCAACCTTAATTGTTCGTATTGCGCGTTAGTTAAAGATGATAATGAGTTAACATTAGAACAATGGAAGAATATTTTCCTAACATTAAAACCACATGTACATACATTTAATATAGCTGGATTAGAACCAACTTTAACCGAATATCTAGAAGATTTAATTGTTTTTTGGAAACAAAATAACATTAACTATGTTATATGTACACATGGACTTGTTAGTGATGAAAAATTAAAAAAGTATATTGATTTGGGATTAAAAGGTATTGGTGTAAGCATTGATTCAGTACATAGAAGGTTCATTGATAGGAGTTCAGAAATAAAGAGTAAGAGAGGAATAGAGGTTTTAAATCTATTATCAGAGTATGATGACATTAGTAAGTTCATAGGTATAACAGTGAGCAAATTAAATATTCACGAGGTGTTTGACATTATTACACTAGCTGATAAACATGAGTTTATATCATGTGTAACACCTATACAAAAAGAACGTGAAGGCAGAATATTTGCAGGTGGAAATGAACATTGCTTCACAATTAATGATTGTAGGTTATTGTTTAGAGTTAAGGAAAAGCTTATTAGTTTATATCGTAATGGAACTTTATTAGGTGAGTGTGAGGAAATATATGATATGTGGATTCCTCAGGCATGGGAACAATCATGGAAATGTGAACCTATGTCAGTTATAATGGTTGATAATGATGGAAGGTTAGGATGTTGTTATGATTATTATGGGAAAAATGTGGGTTCTATCAACATAGTTAAAGATGGTTTTAATTTACAAAAGTTACATGATTACTATGAAAGTGATTTAAAAGAATGTGGCGGATGCCTGTGGGGTTGTAATGTCCTTTCAACATTAGTTAAAGAAGGAAAGATTCCCATAGAGGTAGTTAAGTGATGTCAACTGAGATAGGAATAGTGACAAAAGATAGACCTGATACACTACCTCTTGTTTTAGCATCAATTATTTCACAAAGCGAACTACCTAAGAAAGTCATAGTCCTAGATAACAGTGAACAATTTGCCTCAACACGCTCATTCACCTTTCGATGTATGTTAGATTTATTAGCAGTTAAAAATATCGAAGTAATTTACAAAAGAGTTCTAAATCCGATGAATGTTGTTGAAGCTAGAGCTGAATTAATCAAAATGGCTGATAGTGATTTCCTTCTCCTATTGGATGATGACACTTTTATGGAAATTGATGTTATATCAAAACTATTGGAAACGATAAACAAATACAATTGTCCATGGGTAGTCCCAGTACAAGTTTTACCTAATAATGAGGGAAGTTTTAAGGACTATATTAACCCTCTAAATACCTCAAAATCAGGTATATATAATGACAATCCATTTTATAAGCAATATTTTCTTCAACCTAAAGCTGAGATACCTATGGAAAGTTTCACTGTTGGAGTTTCACTTTTGAGAGTTAAAGATTTAGTTGAGAAAAATGTTTTACAAGCATTAATAGAATTATCTAAGGAATTGAACACATGTGAACTTGCAACTATTAGTGGTTTGTTAGGGAAAGGTTATTTAAGAACGGATGCTGTTACTTGGCACTTAGTCCAAGGAGAACAATTTTTTAGTAAATGGGACATAGGAATATTCGACCGTTTGTCTAAATGTTTAACAAGTGAGAAAAAAGTTAACAAATTCATAAATCTGCTTGGAGAAAAAAATGAATGAGCAAGGATATTGACGAAAATATACTCCTACAAGAAACTAATAAAGGTGGATATAAACTCTCAATCGTAGCGAAATTTGTAGAACCTTTTCCAGTCCAATATTTAATTAGAGTATCAACACCAGATGGGAATGAAATTGATTTTATCTGTACATTAGGAGGTTTCAAAAACATAGGCGAACTATTAACAGCTATACATTACTTTGCCAAGACTAAATTATATCCAAAAAATAAAGATAGGCTTAAGGAGGTATTAACAGCTGAGAAGATTAAGAGCTTTGCGGAAGTCCTGAAGGAAGCTAGACTATGATAGCCAAAGCCGAAATCTTACTAGTTAGAGACAGATGTAATCTGAAGTGTTCTTATTGTAACATTGTTAGAGAAAATGAACATACAATGTCTATTGAGCTATGGCAAAAAGGTATTGACAATTTAAAACAATTAGGAGTATGTTTTTTGCCTATCTATGGTAGCGAGCCATTGTTAGAACTTGCTGTATTGAGAGAATTTTTGAGTTATTGTCGTGAAGTTAATATGTCTAACAGTGTTATATCAAATTGTATGTTGATGAATGAGAAGAATGCTAATGATTTAGTTGAATCAGGACTAGAAAGTTTAACAGTCAGTGTTGATAGTTTAAAAAATTGCCATATGGATAAATCTACTGAATTACGAACAAAAAAATCGTTAGTAACATTGGACTACTTACAAAGGGAACATAAGTTACGAGATTTAGAGGTTAGCGTCACCATTAATAGATTAAACCTTGAGGAATTACCAGATTTAATTGAATTTTTTAATAGTAAAGGCATTTGGACTAGTTTCGATGTTATTCATTATGATAGAGAACAAGAAGGTTCGAAATGTCCCCCTTTAGAAAAAATTACAAATCATGCCTTTAGTGTATCACATCCTAATGATTTGACTAGAATAAGGAATGTTTTCAAAAAAGTTATTGAAATGAAGGATGATGGATACCTTATACACCAAACTAGAGACATATTGGAAATGTGGTTAGAAGGTTATGCTTTGCATCTAGGTTGGAAATGTGGTGTAGAAACTGGTGAGATAGGGTGGTTAACTATCCTAGCGAATGGAGATGTCACAATTTGTGATGATTACACACCTTACTCATTAAATGGTTTTAAAGTTTACAATTTAGTTGAGCAATGGAAGAACTTCACAAATATATTAAAATTCATTAGAACTCGTATGAATTGCAGATGTTTTTGGAGCACACATATACAAAGTGAAAGAATGTTAAATAACCCTAAAATGCCAGAATATTTTTCACATAAAATAACAAAATGCTAGGATGAGAAAAATGGTAGAGACTAAATTTCGTATAAGAGGTTGTACAAGTTATGCCGAATTTCCATTACATACACTAAACGAACTTGTGAATCCATATGAAGAATCTGATGAAGAATTCTTAGAAGAGATTAAAAGGCTTCATAAACTAGCTAAAGAAACAGCAACCATTCAAGAATTTGGTGGTGGAGGATTACTTGACCTTTTTATACTCCCAAATGGAGTGCTTTATTTAGGTCATTCAGTACTTTGTTTAGATTTAACTGAGGAAGGATAAAATTGATAAGTGAACAAATACAAACATTGGATGAGGAATTAAAGAAAAGCAAAAAGGAAACTGTTATAGCTGTATGTAGTGGTGGTATGGATAGTACTACAAGTGCATTGTATTATCTCAAAAAAGGTTACAATGTGATACTTTTACATTTCAATTACAAACAACGTTCTGAGGTAGCTGAAGCTTTTAGATTGAAGAAGATATCTAAAGAATTAAATATTCCACTAATATTCATAAACATAAATGAGTTAGGAGAAATAGGTGGTAGTCCATTAACAGATAAAAACATACAATTGCCAGAAGGTTTTGACAGTGTATTTAGTCTTGGTTGCTGGTGTCCAGCTAGAAATGTCGTTTTTCTAGCTTACACAAGTGCATTAGCTGAGAGAATTGACGCCAAAATAATTACTTTTGGAGCTGAGAGTTCAGAATCCTTCTACCCAGACAATACACAAGAATTCATCGATAGATTTAACAAAATGTTAGAGTATGGATGTTTAAAACCTCTTAAGATAGAGGCACCGTTTATAAATTCTACCAAAGTTGAAGAGTTAAAATGGGCTAAAGAAGCTGGATTTTTAGACATATACAAATACACATGGAGTTGTGATGAGGGACTTAAAAATGAAAAAGATGAATTTATACCATGTGGACGCTGTGGATGCTGTAACAGTAGAAGATATGCTTATTATGTTAACAATATTCCTGACCCCCAGGTGTATTTAGATAATAACTATTTCTACGATGTTTTCCTAAAAGATATGGAAACTAAGAAAGGAAAAATTAAAGAAGTGCTAGGAGAGATGAAATATGCTTAAAACTAAGATAGAGAATGTGAAAACCTATTTACAAGAAAGAGTTACAAAAATCTCAAATGAGATTAAAGAAATTTGTAGAGAATGTCCATACCGAGAAGTTATGTGCTCAACAAATTGTCCTATGGGAACTATCTGGAATACTATTGAAAATGAGATTTGGAATCGAAGTAGAGAAATACTCAAACTTGGTTGGAAAACAAGAGGATACCAATTAGGGAGCGGGATACATACTGGATGGAATATGGTATCACATTGGATTAAACAATATGAAGAAAAGTATGGAATTCCCTCAATTGCTAATTCTAAAGATTGGAGAGGAACTGATTATGTTTGCTGTGAATGTGACACACCAATAAAATCTTTCTTTGTTCCTGCACCAGTAAGTGTTGTTATTTTCTTGTGTGAAAACGGACATAAATTTTGTTACGAGAATACCGATTAGATAAGGTGGAAAATTTGGTTGATTTAACAGAAAAAGAAAAAGAATTTCTTAGAGAATGTATTTGGAGCAGAACTGATGACTTAACAGAGGCACCCGACACTGGGAATATGACACTAACTGAAGTCAGAGATTTATACGCAAAACTTGGTGGAGAAAACACAGTTCGTAAGATAAGAGCGTATGAAAATGATGAGGGTTCATAAAATGTTTTTTATTGATTCTATTTTAGAATTATTATATCCAAATTTCATTAGAACAACTGAAGAAATAGCCTCCCATTTAAAAATAAGCATTGAAAAAGTTGAAATAGCGCTTAAATTTCTTGAAGAGCATGATTTTATCAAAGTACAAAAAGACCCTGTATTTGGGGTTAATAATGTTAAACTTTCAAAGGCAGTCTCTGACTTCTATGATGTCATCTTAACTTTAGAATTAGAGGAGCACAAAAAATAATGCCAATGTTAGAACTTTACGAACAATTCTACCAGTGTAAAGGATTTGATTTTGTAGTTACACCTGAAGGTGGATATTTAGACTCTCTACAAAAATCTGCAAAAGAAAAAGTTACAAATTACATAGGAGGATTCTTAGAAAAAGGCTCTTGGAGTAGTGTTGGTGTAACATTAGTTAATAGTAAAGGAGAAATTGTTGATAGAAGATATAAAGCTGTCTATCCTGGATTTGTAGATAGAACTTACAGTAAGAGAGGAACAGTTAGACCATTCATATTTAATAACATCACAATCTTACCAATAGTTTGTTATGAAATTATCTTTCCAAGATTATGGATGAAAAAAGAGTTTAAACCTGATTTTATTACTCATCATGTTGGCTTTGATATGTTTGATGTTTTTCAATTGGAAGGATGGAAGGCTCTACAAGAATCTATGGCAAAATTCTTTAATTGTGATGTTATCTGTTCTTGTGGTGGTGACACAAGGTCACCTATGAATCTGTCAGGAATCACAAAACCTAATGATACAATTTATGATTATACACCATTGTATAAAGAATATAGAGGAGAACATTAAAATGCTAAATGATTTAGTTAGAGAATGTTTGTTATTAATAGAACAAGCCTATGATTGGAGAGACAATAATGGAAAAATCATATCACATTTCTTCAAACCAGAGTTTATTGAATTTCTACTTAATGATACAGACGCTCCTTGTAAATTTGAAGTAGAACTAGATGAACCAGTTGTAATAGAGAATAAAGAGCGAAGTTTACCTTTACAACCAAATGTTCCAGGAGTAATATTGTTCAGTGGTGGAATAGACAGTTTCATAGGTTGGGGGTATTTATCATATCCAAAAGCTATACATGTTAACTTGAATTATTTTTATTCTGCCAAAGAATTGAAAGCTGTAAAAGAACTAGACCAAATATGTTATATGGGCGTTATCTATGAAGATTGTGACATAATGAAATTCTATACAGAAGGTTGGCATGATACGATTCCATTACGAAACCTTTTATTAACTGCCATAGGAAGTTTTCACTGCGATAAAATTTTCTTAATCTCACAAAAAGGAGAAACTTCTATAAAAGATAGAACTCCAGAATTCTTTGACATAACAAGTAAAGAGTTTAGTAGATTCTATGGCACAAATATCGAAGTTGGAACAGTCTTACCAGTGACTAAGGCGCAATTAGTGAAATGGTACATTAAAAATGATTTTGAAATTGAATTCCTCAAACATACTGTAGGTTGTTTTAGCAACGAAAATGGTCATTGTGGTGCATGTCCAGCATGCCTTTTAGATAGACATGAAAATAAGGTGTGGGTTTTAAGGAACAAAGAAGGAAATAAGTTACCTTCCGAAGTTAAAATTGGTGATACATTAATAGGCTGGGATGGAGAAGAATTTAAACCTACTATTGTAAAAGAAGTATTTGAACGAACAGTTTCCTCATATTTAGTTATTAGTTTAACTGATGATAGTAACAAGTATGATAGAAACAAGAGATTATTCGTGACACATGAACATCCATTCTACGTCATAGGTAAAGGCTGGATTCCAGCCAAAGATATCCAATTGGGTGATACTGTAGCTAAAGCAAGCCAGTTAATTTACAACCAGCTTAGAATGAAAATCTTTAATCCAGTTAAAACCCATCCAGAAAAAAATATTTTCAAAAACCCAGATTGGCAAAAGGAACAAGCAGAAAAGCGTAAAGGTAAACCAAATCCCAAAGCTAGTATTAGAATGGTTCTTAACAACCCAATGAAAAATTTAGAAACTAGAAAGAAGGTTAGTAAAACATTACATAAGAAGTATGAAAAAGGACTGATAATAAACTCTCTGAAGGGGCAACCAAATATAAAACAAAGAGAAAGATGGTTAGAGAACAACCCGATGAAAAACTCTGAAATAGCAAAGAGAGTTGGCAAGAAGAGTGGAGAGACTAGAAAGTTAAGAGGAAGCACAAAAGGTGATAAAAATGTAGCTAAACGTCCAGACGTTAGAGAGAAGATACGAACTTTTCATAGTAAACCAGAAGTTAGAGAAGCCCATAGACAACAAGCTCTAAAAAATTTACCAAAGATTCTAAAGGCTTTACATAAAAGACCAACCTCTCTAGAACAGTACTATATTGAATGTTTTAAAACAATACCCGAAGTTGTTTACACAGGTGATGGCTCGTTTCCAATTGGTGGAAATATTTTTCCAGATTTTAAATTAACTGGACAAAACAAGGTAATTGAAGTTTATGAACAAATACCTTGGAGAAGTGTTAGCTATGAGGAAGAGAGAAAGAAGCAATTAGAGAAATTTGGTTATGATGTCATCTTCTTCAAAGGAAGAATTCCTAGTGAAGATGTCGTGAGAAGAACTAGAGAGTTCCTAATGAATGGTTACATTGTAGAATCTATTGAGGAAGTAAAAGGCTTAGCCAAAGTTTTTAATTATCATTGTGAGCCTCACAACAACTTTGTAGTTGGAGGCGCTTTAGTTCATAACTGCTTTAGAAGATGGATAGCTTTAGAATATGCTGGAATCAAATGTTTAGATTGGTTTAACAGAGATTTGAGAAAATGGGAAGGAATAAGAAACTACGTTGAAAAAATGAAAAAAGGAATGTATGATGATGATAGAACCTTAGAAACAATTTTTGTTTTAGATAAATATGGGTTGTGGAGATAATGTTTTTAGAAAGGATTTATCCCAAGTATTTTTCTTTTACACCTTTAATCAATATCAAAGAACCAACAAAGAATATCATACAACTTGCTATGGCAAACATCAATGTTATTCCTTCCACCATATCCAAACTATCACCTCCTAATCTTTAATCAATTATATAAGGAGCACAAATAAATAGTTTATTAATGCAAAATATTAATTTCAAATATGTGTGAGTAAAATAGAGGAGGTGATTAAATGGAACCTAGAACATTAAGGATTAAAACACTTCACTTTGATGCCTCACATTACTTAGATAAAAGTTTTGGTAAATGTCAAAATATCCACGGTCACAGGTTTTATGTTGAAAATCTTCAGGTAACTTGCAATAAGATAGTTGACTTAGGGTTAATTAAGGAGGCAGTAGATAAATTTGACCACCTAATGATTATTCCAAAAGAACATTATGAAAAATGGTTAAAAGTTGCTAAATTTATTGAAGAACTAGAGTTACCTTGTAAACTTGTATTCTATACACTAGACGCTGATTTGTCATTAGTAGAACATATCTCAACAGCTTTAAGGAAAGACTTAGAAAGTATTCCAGGTGTTTTGTCTGCAAACTTCATACTATATGAAGGTGATAATCAGGGAGTGGAAGTATAAAAAACACCGTAAGATTGTATCACGCTACCAGTTTAGAATCATATAAGAAAATTAAAAAATCAGGTGGTCTAGGTCTTAAAGGAAAGTGGACATACTTATCAGATAATTTGGATGATATAAGAAAATTTCATCGTGATGGGGTTTTGTTGATAATAGATTTGCCAAAACAGTTAGCGGATAAAATCCTAAGAATTGATAGAATTGACGGTATCATGACTAAAGAAATTATACCTATGAAGTATATAAGAACTAAATTCAGAGGAAGAGTGTTAATAAAATGAAGCTAGCTTTAGAAAGAGACTGGAATGAACAGTATATGTCAGAACATGGTGTTTTCTTTAGAAAATCAAACGAAATAGTTCTTTTTTTGGTAAATATGGTTCCCCGTTTATTCCAACCACTCTTTATCATTGAGACAACACTGCATGAATTAGTCCATTGGTTCTTATCACATATCTCATCTGAGACTGTTATTGGTTTAAAGGATTATAGTTATTTCAAACTTGAAGAAACTGTCAAAGATAGGATAAATGAATCCTTTGATGATATAAATAGAAAAGTTCAAATTGACTTAAGATTGTTTATAAAGCATCCTAAAATTTGTGGCGAATGTTGGGTCAAACAAACCAATGGTGGCGAACGATTATTTAAAGGTTTAAAATTCAATTCTTTACTGCAACTAAAAAATCATGTTAAAAAGGAACATAAGATAGATTGGGGAAAATATCTAAGTGAATGGATTTATGGAGATATTCAATACTTAATTATACAATCTGATATAATCAAAAACAGTAAGGAGTGCGATTAAAGATGAAAGAATGTAAAGACTATGGAAATTTCATGAACCATATAAACATTGCTTCTCATTGGAACGATGAAAGAATATACTACAAAAGTTGATGTGAAATGACTTTTAAAGACCATATCAAAAAACGTGAATATATGCGTAACTATATGCGTAGGTATCGGATGTTAACACATTATGAAACTATACCTAAGATAATGAAATCTCATATCTCAACAAAAAATACCAAATGTGCCTTTTACCTTACCCCCGAAAATTATGATTGGATAAAACATAAAGTTCGAGAACCAAAGGACATTAATGAGCTGATAAACCAAGCTATTGAATCATTGAGACTAAATGAGTTACAAAACATAGCTGTTGAGGTAATACTATAGATGAATAGGTACAAGTTAACAAAAACAACAAAAGCACATCTAAACTATCTTGGATATAAAAAATTAATTTGTGCAATGCAAAAATGCCTTTACAAAAAGCGCTCAATAAAGATAGGACAGAGAGTTGTAACTACAAGTAGAATTCGAAAGAAATCTCAAAACATATTACGAATTTTTCATGAAAAATGTTATGATAGTAAAGAAATTATCGTCGAACAACTGACTTGGTGAGTAATAAATGTTAGATGTTGTAGAAATTTTCCGTTCTATACAAGGTGAAGGAAATGTAATAGGAGAACCTAGTGTATTCATACGCTTGAGTAAGTGTAACCTTCGATGTAAATGGTGTGATACAGCTTACGCTTTGGAAAATGGAAAAGAAATGACAGAAGAGGACATTGTAAAAGAAGTTTGGAAATACAGTAACCCAAATAAATTAGTAACGATAACTGGTGGAGAACCTCTCATACAAGATATAGTTCCATTAATCAAACTGTTAAAAAGTCAAGGTTTCCGAATTATAGTCGAAACAAATGGAACAATACAACCACCATATTTAGGTTGGATTCTCAATGTAGGTGATGACTTTTCAGTTTCTCCTAAATTATCAAACTCTGGACAGAAAGTAAGTTATAGTAATTTATCTTGGGCAGATTATCTTAAATTTGTTGTATGTAAACCTAAATCTGACATAAAAGAGATAAACAATTTCCTTAAAACTCATTTCTCAGAATTCAAGCTAAAATTGATGTTTGACAATGGAAAAATAATACTTCAACCAAATGGACTGGACAAAAGACCTAACCAATTACTTAAACGTATTATGAACTATGTCCGTGATAACAATTTACCATACCGAGTTCTCCCACAGCTTCACAGACAAGTTTGGGGCATTAAAAGAGGTGTCTAAAAATGAGGGTATGGAATTTTATTGTTGGAGGCTTTCTATCAAGATATGGCTTTCAATTAGAGATAGGTTTTTGGATAAAACCTTACAAAAGGCTAGCTTTTTTAACTAAAAACATTTTGGGATATGCCTTTTTTGGACTAACTGGCAATTGGTTTAATGTAGGACAAATCTCTCTCGGATGGGAATGGAACGGAAACCAAGGACATTGGTGTAAACAAGGATTTCGGCTTAACAAGGATGAGAGAAAAAGAGAAAAGGAAATAAGGAGAATTTTAAGTAATACGATTAAGGATTGTTAAAATTAATAGGTGCGTAAGAATGACAATACAAGATATAAAAGAAGAAAAACTAGTTATGGCTGGAATAAAAGATTTACAAATGGCTTTAACATTGATGATAGATAAACAGCAAATAGTGTTTTTACCAAAAATTGAGATACTTGTCAGCACAAACCAAAAAGGAGTTCATATGTCAAGGCTTATTGAATCAACGCTCATAGCATGGTTAGAAACTGAAAAACAAGGTAGAGTTGAAGATTTAGGGCTCAATATTTTAAAGTATATTTTGAAAAGGAAAGATTTAATAGGAGCCAACCCTAGCAAAATAACCATACACTGTGAAGGAGACTATATCTATGAATTATCTGAAACATGTACAGTGATTTTGTATACTGTTAAAGAAAACGATAAAATAACTAATACTATAGGAGTAAAGGTTAGATGTTTGTCATCATGTCCTTGTACTAAAGAAGAGAGTGAAGGTAAATACACACATACACAAGGAGTTAATATCACACTTATGAGAGAAAACGGTAATATTTTAGACTTATTAAGAATAGTTGAAGAAAATGTTACACCAACAAGAACTCTGCTTAAAAGGAATGAAGAAGTTGAACTCGTTAAAAAATCCTATGAAAACCCATTATTTGTAGAAGATATAGTTAGGAAACTAAGTCCATTAGCTGATTATGTTTATGTAGAATCTGAGGAAGCCATACATAAACATAAAGCTGTAGCTGAGATAGGTGAAAAATAAATGGATGTAAATACTTTCGGACAAATATACAAAGCATTCAATGGTAAAGAAAGAGAATGGTGTATTATCAGTAAGTCTGGTTACTATACCAAGCATTTTATGGTGAACAGTTTTAGTGAATTGTTAAGCCTCATAAATGCTTACGGTGGATTTGAATGTGAAATAAGTTTTAGTGTACAAAGATTTAGTGAAGAAAAGAATATGGTATGGTGGAGTTTTATAATTGATGTAGATGGGAAAGATGAATTGGTAAAACAAAGTGCATGTGAAGCTATTTGTAGGTTACTTAATAATTTTGATTTGTTTTATCTTCTTGATAATAGGTATCATATATGGTTTCCTGACTGGGAGACCGTATTAGTTAATAATTGGTACAGTTTATTTGGTAGCCAAATATTAAACTTTATAAAGCTATACATAGAAAAAGTTTGTAAAATGAAAGATACTATTATTGATAAAGCTCTATGGAGCACACATAGACATAAAATTAGGATGCCATACTCAATAATAAATGGAACGAATAATGTACAAAAATTCATAGAAGAATTTGAAACAAAATATGAAGTGAGACCTGAAGACTATCTGTCAATGTGGAATGGTGAAGCCTTAGACAATCCTAATATAATCAATTGTCTAAACCTAGACTACAATAAAACAACACATTACTATGCATCTAACTTTGTTAACTTTATCTCAGTAGCAACTGAATATGGTAAACAATTACAGGAACTATCTACACAGAAATTGTATTTCAAACCAGAGAGAATAATTAAAAAAGCTATCAGACCATGTCTAAAAACTTTACCAAAAGACCCAAGTCACTTCCATAGACTTGCTATAGTATGGGAATACTTAAACAATGGGTATAGTGTTGATGAAACTACTAAATTGTTTGAATCAGTTCCAGATTTTAAACGAGAACGAACATTGTATCAAGTTGAGTATGCTAAGAAAAAAGGCTATAAACCTTACTCATGTTCTAAATTATTTGAATTAGGGATATGTTTAAGAGATGAATGTGATATCTTCAGAAAAGTTGTCAAGGTAGTTGTGTAATGGAAGAATTTAAGTTTTCTATTGGTGAGAAAGAATTCACTGTCGAACTACCATTATATCTAATACCACTTGTTAGAGCACAAATGGAGAGACATATCTTACATCCTAACATTAAGCGTAGTCCCATGTGCTTAACTTGTGGGGTAAATTACACGAGATTAAGTGAGGATTTAAAATCATGGGTAACTTCACATATGTGCAAGCAATGTGACCTTACTAATCCTTGTCTAATTCAATATATCACTGACATAATAGGTTTCCCTAATTGTCAAATGGCATGGTATTTGAGTAAAATATTAAACATACCAACTGCTCCCTCAGTATATATGGTTGAGGGACAAATTAGCCATGAATTTGATAACTTCTTACTAGAGTATTTTAGTAAGAAAGAAAACTATGAGTATATAAAACAATTTTATCCATCAAGAACTAAAATGACACTCGAGATTAATAAACTATTGAATGAAGAATACGATAAGATTATTGACAGAGCACTAAAAGAGAGTGAAATTGAAGGTAAACAAAACACAATTGGACAATTATTACTATCACAAAAAGATGAGTTATTCAGTGATGTACTAAGTGATTATGCATACATATTTGCTAAAAGATTATACAATGATATCAAACATAGTGGTGAATTCACTAAATTACTATTAACAAAATGGATAGAGAAAAAAGTAATTGGATATGATACCTTTTATGACATTAGAATGTTCCAAGTAGGAAGGATTGACAAACTCTACACTATAAAACCTAATAAATTCGTGATACAAGATGATAAATCAAGCAGAGCTATAAGATATTGGGGAGAAGATATCTATAGTGAAGCTGGCACACAATTAGGTGGTTATGCACATTGTTTACAGCAATTATACAATTATGATGTCCATGTTTTAGGAGCTATATGGTTATTAAGATACTTTTACCACACTTATATTCCTTGTGATGTTGATTCATATGTTAAAATATTGTCGGATATTTGTAAGTTTATCAAAGAAAGGAAAGCTCCATTAAAAAGACAAAAGAATACAGGTATGTGTCATGAGCAATACTGTGACTATTATAAAACTTATTGTTTTAAATCTCCTTTGGAGAGGTAAATATGAAGGAACTAGTTTTTGAAGAGCCTATAGCACTATTCAATGTAACTCTTACAATCAATAGTGAAAACATTAACATTTACAAAGAAATGTTTAAAAACTATGACATTAAAATCTCTCAATGGATTGATGGAGCAACTCGTATAATTGCCAAAAAAATTCCAATAAGCATAGTTAAAAACTTACTTGAAGACAATAACTTAATTAGGATGATAATTACTAAAGAGTGATATACCATGTGGGAAGTAATAGATAAAGGAAAAGTATACAGGTTCTATGTAACGAAAAACTTAAACATTAAGTATAAGAGTGTTGATTCCAAAAGTGTGATTAGTGTAACAAAAGAGAATATGAAGAAACTATGTGACAAATTGGATACCGAAACTATGGTAAAATTAGATATTCCTATCACTAAACGTAGCTGGGCTGATTTGCCAAAAAGAAAAAACATTATCAGAGAGATATGTAGAGTGATAAGATTATTCTTTCCAGAGAATGTTTATGAACAAAATGGCTTTCTAATGTCTAGTAAAAAGATAGATTTTAACGATAATTTGTTCATGACAAAGGTTAAGGAATTCCAAAACAAAAGTGGTGTTATCAATATGGATATTGAACCAAGTAAATTATTACAAAGCTCATTTTGATATGACCATAAAATTTATAAACAAATAACATATAATTAATTAATGATAAAAATGTTACACGAAACTTATTTAGCGAATATTCGTAATATTGAGGGCATAAAGGTTCTTATAACTAGGTTTTATCCTAGAGGTTTGAGGAAGTATATGTTTGATTTTTGGATGAGAGATTTGGCTCCCTCTGTTAATCTTTTGAACAGTTATAAGAACGATGAAGTAACAGAGGAACAATATGTACACCAATATAGTAACGAAATATTTTCCAACCCAAAAGCAATTGATAGTATGTTAAAACTATATGATATGTCCAGAGAAAAAGATGTATGGTTGATATGTTATGAAAAAGAAGGTTATTGCCATAGGAAAACATTGTTAAATTGTATTCAGAATATCCAAAAATATGTTCCTGTAGATAAGGAATGTTTATTCAAAGTACAAGGTTATTCGTTAAATGGTTGTACAGAAAAAGTGAAACACTCAATTTATACAATGGTCCCAACTTCAACTGGAAAAAGTAAAATGTGTGTAATAAGACCTAGTATAGGACAACCTAAGTGTTGTGATTTCTATCCATCACTTAAAGGAAACGAATTGAAACAATGTGAAATATTCCTCAAGAAAACTAAAATATTCACGTGTTACACATGTTTACTAATAGATGGTATCTTTTGTTTAGAGAAACAAACAATTATTAACTCGTTTATGCAAGGCTTATCATGTGAAACATATGTTGAAGAAAAATTAAGATTTGGTAATAAATACATACTAACAAAAATAAATGTGCTGTTTGGTAGAGGGTTTACACTCAAACAAATTGTTTCGGTATGGAAAAAGAATGTGAATAGGATGGATTAGTGTATGAATGAAGAGAAAGAATTCTTTAGCTTGGTAGCTAACGGAGAAATAATTGATTATCTTGCCTCAGCTGTACTTCCAATTGTGGATGAAACAAGTATAAAAATTTCCAAAGATAATTTGGTTGTATGTGATGTAAACACAGCAAAATCGGTAATGCTAAATCTAACTTTTGGTAAAGAAATGTTTAAATCTTATAGTGTGGATAGGGATTTAACTGTCACAATAAATGCGAATGATTTAAAAAAGGCACTGAAAAGTTTAGAAAAAGGAGACCTAGTGAGGTTAGCAAGTAAAGGAATGGGTTTGAGTATTGCCATAACTGGCAAATACAAGCGCTCTCATACTATTCCATTAGTTTCTCCAGAGAGAGAGATTAGGAATCCTATAGGTGTTCCTTATACTTGTAAAGCTAAGATAACTAGTTCACATTTCAAATCTGGCATTGGAGAAATAATGCTATTTGGTTCAGAGAGTGTCACGATGGACATGTTAAAAGATAAGTTAATACTTAGAACAACTGGAACGGAAAAATCTATTGTTTGGTTTGAAAAAGATTCCGACACAGTTGTGAGTTTAGTAACACAAGATAACCAGAAATCTATGTACAGCCTATCCTATTTAAATGATATTTTACAGGCATGTTCTAGTATATCAGATGTTGTAACTATAGAATTTGGAACAAATATACCTTTACATATCCTTTTTGAGATACCTAATGGAAAAATTGAGTATTTTATAGCACCTATCATTGAAAATCCATAAATAACAAGTGAGCTACAAAAATGAATGTAAAAAAAGAGGAATTTGAGAAGGCAACTGCTATTCTTAAGAATATCATACCTTTAAGTCATTTTAAACATGGAAAGTGGAAAAGTCTTCCTGAATCTCATGTAATGAAAATAGCAGTGTTAAGAGCCTTATCGCCACAGACGAGAGTTTCTAGTCTCAGAAGTTTGGAATATTCTCCAGACCTCGATGACTTATTAACTGACATTTCTGATGAACGAATTGAAGACATCTTGAGAAGACATAGGATACGGTTCCCAAGACAAAAGGTCAAAGCTGTGAAGTTTGTTCGCTCGATTGACTGGGTGAATATGATTCAAGAATTGGAGAAATTCAGCGGAGGTAGCGTGGAAGAAGAAAGGGAAGCCAGAATCAGAGTAATGAATAGAACCTTTGGAATGGGTTTCAAAACAGTCAGTGATTTCCTGAAGGACATCGGTTTCAGCAAACACCTAGCTGTGTTGGATAGTAGGAACCTGAATTTTCTGAAATCTTTAGGGCTAGCATCTGAAAATTTGAAGGCTAGTATGTTGTCTAATCGCAGAATTTACTACGAGTTGGAAGACGTAGAAAACGAAATAGCAAAACAATTAGGCATAACAGTATCAGAGCTTGATGAGAGAATAATGACCTATACTGGAAGTGGAGAACAACCTCACAAAATTTGAGTCACGAAAGAACTCCTCTAAAGGGTTGAGAAGGTTATGCAAGTTTATGATAAAATTAATAGACTAAATCTAGGTCCAAAACCTTATTTTCTCCCAGTTTATAGTAATGGTTCCCCTATTTGGAAACATCCTATTATTTTAGCGGCTTACACTTGTATGCCAAATAAAATAGCGAAACTACCTTTTGATTATGACAAAACACTTATAGTTTCAGAAAGTGGAGGAAACCTAAGACCTGGACAAAGACCTGAAACATCAACGGATTGTTTAAGGGCACAATTTAGAGCGATGAGTGATATTGGATTAACTTTAGATTTTCCTACAAAACTTAGAATGAGTATGGATAAACAAGAGAAAATTGAATTTCTACAATCTAGTGATTATGAGAGAAAAAAGTCACTAGATAAAACAATACAATGTGCTGAGGAAGCTATACAATTAAAACCACAATTTGAATCTATATTTGAACATGAAATGGAATTAATGGCAGTCATCCAAGGATGGAATTTACCTTCAGCTATATTTTGTACTAATGAATTAGCATCATTAGATTTTAATTTTTACGCTTTCGGATTAGTTAGTACAGTAACATCAGCGGCAACAATTAACCAGGAAACTATATTAGAAGAATTAAACTGGATAAGAGATATTATTGGTAAGAAAGCATGGTTACATTTACTAGGAACAACAAATGTTAACTTTCTTAGGCTAGCTAAAGATTTAATTACATCATTTGATTCAGCAAGGTTAAGTCACTATGCAGCTTTTGGAATGGCTTTACATGAAGATGGGTCTATTATCTCATTAAAGCGAGACATAACTCAACGAGGAAAAAGTAAATACATACAAGAGAAAGTAAAGTCACAAGAATTGCCTGTATTATGCGATAGAGAAGAGAGCTCATTATTACCTATTCCATCTAAAGGAGAAGATTACAGGAAAATCCAAGAAATTAATTACGAAAACTTTATGAAGATACTCAACAGAACACTGTGGGTTTAGTATTGATAGTCAGTAAACAATTCTATCATTATGGTCTCTGGCACTGGTATAGGTATAACAAAACTAACATTTCAGAATTACTCAAAAAACGTGGTGAAGATATTTCTTTACAGAGAGTGTGTAATTTCCTTGAAAATCTTCGTAATATGATACCAAACGAACTATTTAAAGAGGGACAAAGTAAAAGAGTAACAGAGATAATAAGTGAGTTAGAATTTCCGAAAATCAGAGAATCTTGTAGATTCTTAGAGTATATTGAGGAAGCAAAAAATAGAAAAGGTGGAACATTACATTCTAGAATCTTACTAACTATACTTGAGAAAGAGCCTACAGTATTAGCTGTAGAGATTCCAGTTTGGAATCATTGGTATTTTTTAGACGGTAAATACCAACCCGTAGTTGGACATATTGATTTATTACAATACATTGATAATAAACTCCATATATTTGACCTTAAAACTAACTCTGATAAAAAGGTAGATGAACAAGTTTACACTTATAAAAAATTACTAGAATCACTAATCTTAGATTTAAAGGATGTTAGCATTGGATGGTTTAATACACATTACTCTTACTTGATAACATCGTATGACCCGAAGCCATTATTTGAGGGAATGAGATACCCTTGGAGAGTGAAAACTAAAAGTGAAAAAATATGAGATGGAACCAGTAAACATAAATGCTTTCGATTTACCTTCAGCTTGGTATGAAGTAATCAAAAATTGTTTAGAAAAAGGTTATGATAGACCAGTATTTAGAGGCGCTAGAAAGGAACAAAAAAGAAAAGAATTAGATAGTACATTTATTAGGGTAATAAAACCATCAAATAAACCTTTGGTTCCAGATGTGCCAGAAGGTATTCCACCACCAACATCTATCCAATATGTTAATACTTATCTAGAATATTTAGTCACACCCTTTAAGAAAGAATGGGAAGATTATACTTACGGTAGCAGAATAGCTGGCAAATTAGGTGTTCCTGAAGATTATGGAACTGGTGTTGATACAAAACTTAAAGAAATGTCAAAGATAGACATAGTTGAGGGACAGAGAGTATCAGCATTAGACATTAGTCAATTTGATACATGTAGAAAATTCTTGAAAGAAACACCAGAGACTAACAGAACTATAATTGAAGTAGGGAAACCAGAAGATTTATTACTTGAACATCCTCCTTGTATGAGAATTATGCATTTCAAGGTTAGATACGGTAAACTGCATTTGTGGCTATATTTCCGTTCTTGGGATGCTTGGGGAGGATTACCAGCTAACCTAGCCGCCTTACAATTAGTGAAAGAATTTTTGGCTAGGGAAAGTAACGTTGATGATGGTGAAATATATGCCTTGAGTGCTGGTTTGCATCTCTATGAGGGTGAGTGGGATTTAGCTAAACAAGTAATACAACACAAAACAATGAGAGGTACAAAATAATGTCAATTAAGTGGACAGAGAAATATAGACCCAAAACATTAGACCAAGTGATTAACCAAAAATCTGTGGTCACTAAACTAAAATCTAAAGTTAAAGAGAGAAATATTCCCGATTTGTTATTCTATGGTCCACCAGGAACTGGAAAAACTAGTTGTGCCATAGCTTTAGCACATGATTTGCTTGGTGAATATGTTAGCTTATGTGTAGAGGAATTAAACGCTTCAGATGAACGAGGTATCGAAACTATAAGGAAAAGAGTTAAAGAGTTTGCTAAAGTGAGCCTAATAAATATTCTTTTCAAGATAATGATATTAGATGAAAGTGATGAAATGACCCACTCCGCCCAACAAGCACTAAGAAGAATAATGGAGAAATATCACCAAGTAACTAGATTTATATTAATTGCCAATGACAAAAGCAAAATAATCGAACCTATACAAAGTAGATGTGCCGATTTCAGATTTCTACCCTTAGATAGTGACGACATTGAGAACTGTTTACTTAGTATTTGTTTAAATGAGAAAGTAACAATACAAAAAGAAGCATTAACTTTTATAGTACGAAAATCAAATGGTGACTTAAGAAAAGCTATTAACATCCTACAAGGTTCGACTGTGGATAATGTTGTTAGTAAAGAAAGTGTTTTATTAGAGGAAGAAGAACTAGGTTTAACAACTATACAAAGTATGTTAGAGTTAAGTTTGAAAGGAGATTTTTTAGGTTCATGTCATGAATTAGATTCACTGTTATATGGTTTAAAGGTTGATGGTAAAGAGATAGTTTGGAAAATATTAGGTTTAATAAAATCTAAAAGATTGATTGTAGATGATGATATACGTATCCTTATTGCTAAAAACTTAGGACAAATTAATTGGACATTATACCAAGGAATAGACCCACAAATTCAATTAACATCTTTTTTAGCCAATGTTTGTTCATACAGTAATAATTATCGTAACAAAAATATTGAATTAAAGTTTGAAAGGTGAGGTGATAAGATATGTACTATGATTCAAGCCTAGTATGTTATGACAAATTGATAGGATGTCAATATGATGATACTACATGGGGAGTGCCCTCTGGAATAATCGTTGTTGATGCTGGCGCAACAACTGTAGGAAAAACAATTCTTAATATACAAAAAGCCTTCTCAGTAATGAAACAAAATAAATCAAATTGTTTGTACATAGATACAGAAGGAGGAGCAAAAGAAATCATTTTAGGCTGGAAACCAGTGTTTGAAAAAAGATTCGATATTCAAACTAATTTCACTGAAGCTAAATATCGTGTTGATATTGTGTCTAGAGGTTGGAGACTCTCTAATCACATCCAAAACTTACCTAATATTATTCTGATAACTGTGAGAGATTTGTTTAACTTGTATGAATTACATGGTTCACCAATAAAACTGAGGTTAGGTGAGGGTGGAAAGATAGATATAATCAAAAAACCTTTCTTAGAAGAAACAGAGGAACTTCCAATAGAAAAAACACCTATAGGTTCCTTAGTTAAGGAATTCAATGTTAAATTGGTTATTTATGATAGTTTAATAGAATTGTTTAAACAAAGGATTCCAGCAACAAGAGAAAACTTTCCAGCAAGAGCTAATCTATTACATATGTTAATGGGTTGTTTACAGCGATTAGCCGAAACATATAACATTCCCGTTATAGGAATAACACATACATCAATTGACCCTGCTAACCCTTATGCTAAAGAGTCACCATCAGCTATCAATGTTATATCTTACAATACTAAAATAATCACACTAGTACAAAATCCTTATAGTAAAGCAGAGAAAGCTGGTTTGAGAAAAATAACAATTTGGAGACATCCAACTAAAGCGCCATTTAGTGAGACTTACCAAATAAAATTAACAAATGAAGGCTTTGTTGACGTGGGTGAAGAGAAACAGTAGTCGCTATATTAATAGTATATCTTTATATAGTATTTAGTGAAGGTTTATTTTAAGGATTATTATTTTATAATATAATAAATAATAAATAATAAATATAGATATAAGAGGATAGTAAATTTGTTAGATAAGAGGTGTCTTTGTGCTATTGAGATAGTTAGTTTTGTTAATGATAAACCTGGTTGTAGCATGCTGACAATTATCCAACATTGTGAAAGCAAATTACATGTGAGTCCTAACACAATTTACGATGCATTTAGAAGCATAGAACATTTAGTTGATGTTTATGATAACGGAAGAAGTAAAAAATTGTATTTGAAGAGCAAAGATATAATTCCAATTGTAACTGAATTAAATCAAACATTATCTAAACTTGATGAATTAAGTAGAGATTTTCTTACTAAGATATGTTTAGTTAGACCAGTCGGACAGAGTGGTTTTATGCATAAAAATCTTACTAATTTAATTATTAGAATAGCATTAAAGAAAGGTTATAGATTAGAATCACTAGGTTATTTCTCTTGTAATTTGCCGTCATATAAGCCCAGATATGATATAGTTTTGGAAAATGATGTAGAGGTAGTAGCTATAGAGATATCTATTACAACCGATGCAAAAGAAAGGTTTAAGTTTGCGAATGAATATTTCAAACAAATGGTTAGTCCAAAAACGTTTCGCTTTTGTAATGTAAAAAATATGACAAATAACATGGGATATTTCGCTTTTGAATTAGATGGTATAGGATATAAGGTTCGTATCCTTGATTATCAAAGAAGAATTAATCCTATACCAATCACTATTATAGAAGCTGAGAATCAAAATATTCATGATTCGTATATGGATATTTCTAAATTCGAGGATATGTTAACAGAGATGATATCTAAAATTCTCTTTGGGTGATTTAGAGAGTGTTATTCCTTTTGGATACACAATATTCAGCGAAAGGTGACCTAGAATTTGTTTTCTATGATGATACATCACATTCTTTAAAGAGAATAAAAGTTCCTAATGACCATTTGCCTTACCTTTTAACAGAGGATTTTAGTAAAATAAAGGGTGAAAGTTGTATTGTTAAGACTGAGCTTATTAATAAGTATGACCCTACTATTCTTGATTATAGAAAATTGTTCAAGGTTTGCGTCAAAGAACCTAGAGATATTTATGATAAATATCGTAACACTGGAATAAGGTTGAAGTTGGATAACTACTATGAGGGTGATATTGAGTATTATCTCTGTTATGTATATGACAAGAAATTTATTTTTGGAGTGCCATACAGCGAAGACTTAACACCTATATATGGAACTGGTTTAATTAGCTCATGTGGAGAAAAGCTAAAAGATTGTTTTATACAGCTTTTTTCTAATGTTTTGAGTGCTCCAATACTAAAATCAAAATTTGTTGTTCTTGATATAGAAGTTAAAGGAATAGGTATGTTAACTGGAAATTACACTGAATCTATACTTTGTTGTTCTTTGATAAGTAATGATGGTATTCGTAAAGTTTTAACTTTAACTCCAGAAAAATTCATTTTCACAAAAGAGTATGAGTATGAAACATTTGATAATGAAAAAGATTTGATTAAGAGAGTGTTTTACTTTTTAAATACCTATCCATTTGTGATAACATTTGCTGGAGACAATGGCGATTTAGAATATATTAAGAATAGAGCTAAACAATTAGGCATAAGTGAAGAGGAAATTCCAATCACAACTTCTGTGCACAAAAAAGTAGTAGTATCCGAATTAAATAGCTCTATTCATATAGATTTACTGAAACTCTTTGGCACTGGAATATTAACATATGCTCTACCCTCAGTTACTTTAACTAGAAGTTTATGGATAACACTGGATGAGATAGGGAAGAAAATTGTAGGATTAGGTAAATTACCACAACCAGATTTTAATAAAATTGATGAGTCATTGTTGGATTATTGTTTCAGAGATTCTCTGATAGTTTATAAGGTTTTTGAGGAAACTTCGCTTTTAGAATTGTTAATTTTACTATCTAGAATATACAATTTTCCAATACGTGAGCTCACTAGGAGTAGAGTATCATGGTTGAACGAAGTTCTTTTCAAATACATGCATAGATATATTGATTTTTTAATACCCAGACAAGAATATTTCATTGAAAAGTCTAAAAGTATTCAAGTTCCGTTGGGGAAAGGCGGCAAGTACGAGGGAGCTATAATAAGTGCCGAACCTGGAACGGAATTTGATATACAAGTTTGTGACTTTAGAGGTTTGTATCCAACTGTTATAGATAAGAGAAATATTTCATATGAAACAATAAATTGTGGTCATGAAGAATGTGTTAGTAACAAAGTTCCTGGATTAGGTTTCCACATTTGTAAGAAATATGAAGGTATTGTTAAGGCTTATATTGGGGCGTTATGTGAGGTTAGGAAGTTCTACAAATTATCACTAAATGATAAGAATTTGAGAGAGGAAATTAGGAAAGTACATAAATTAATTGTTGGTGCATTGAAAATTGGTTTATTAACACACTATGGAACTTTTGCTCAGGATACTTCATACCTCTATATGTTAGCTATAGCCGCTTCGATAGCTGCTTATGGTAGAGATTCAATAATGAAAGCGACAGACTTAGCAACTAAAAATGGTTTTCATGTAAAGTATGTACATACTGATGGCATGCTCATATCTAAGAGTGAACTAATGGATGTGAATGAGTTAGTTAACGAAATAAACAAATCTGGTATCGAGATTGAACATGAAAAAGACTACAGATACGTAGTGATACCAGCTAGAGCTAATTATTTAGGGATACTGCCTGATGGTAATCCAGATATCAAAGGACTTATGGGTAAAAAAAGAGATATTTGTATATTTCTTAAAAATGTTTTTGATAGTGTTGTTAAGGAGCTATCACAAGTTTTATCTAAAGAAGATTTTGTGAAAGCTAGGGAAAATGTGTTGAGGATAATAGAGACATCTGTAAAAGAATTGAAAGAGAGAAAATTTAAGATTGAAGATTTGGCATTTCGTATATTGTTAAATAAAGAGATTATGTCTGGTAAAGGTCAATTTTACGAAGCCGCCAGACAGTGTGTAGAATATGGCATCAAAAAAGAGGTAGGTGATTATATCTACATTGTTTTAACAAAAGGACGATATCATGCAAAATCTTTAGAGCTGGTTAGGTTGAGTGAAGTTGATACTAATAAATATATAGAGCGTATGGAAGGAATATTGAAACAAATAGTAATCCCTTTGGGAATAGATTTTAAAGAGATATTACAACCTAAACATATTTCACTGGATAAGTTTAAACAAAAAGGAATAATGTTAGATTTTAGAGATAGTACTGAAGGACTAGAAAAATGGATGTGAATGTACATAAAATTTATATACAACTTACAATAATAATTAATACGCGTTAAATGTAAGGAGGTAAAATAATGGCAAAAAAGGTAGTTCCAGAGGTTCCTAAGGCACAAGGTAAGAAACGAGTTCCTGGCAAAATGTTGGTTAGTTCCCCTGATACTAAAGTTTTTATAAAAGGTGTGGGTGAACTAACACTAGGGGAATATGAGGAAAGAATGCTCGCGGAAAAGAAGGTTAAACCAGGAGTTACTAGGAAAACTGAAATGGCGAAGGCTTTACTGAGAAAAATCTTTGAAAAAGGTAGCAAGGTTATTCCAAAGGAGTATACAGAAATTCGTTCTTCTGTTATGGATGAGCTCGAATTGAAGGCTGGAATGACCACTAGTTGGTTTTTGAGTAATGGCTACCTAGCAAGAAGTAAGACAAAAGGTTTACCAATACACTATGTCCTCACTAGTGCTGGCAAAGATTTTGCAGGAATCACTGAGGAAATGCCGACAGTTGAAGGAGCAAAGGAAACAGCGAAAGAACTGGAGTTTGTTAAGGAGACTTAGATTAACTAATTTTTTTGTATATTGTCTCCTCTTTTTTCTTTTTGTTTTGTGATATTGTTGGGATGAAGATACTTAATGACCGAAAAATTTATATACAATTCATTATATAATTAATTAGTGAAGTGAGGTATGAATTAATGGGAACTTATGACACTTTGGTTGATGGTGAGAAATTGGCACAAGTTAAAATATTCAATAGAACTATGTCTGTTTTTAAGAAGGGAGATAAACTTCCTGTTGAAGGATTGGGAGTAGGAAACACTTTTACCATTGTTCTTCCTGATTACGAAGGGGCTAGGTTTGCTATCGTCAAAGATGGCAAATTCATAAAACTTACAAGTGATGTCAATGAAACTTATAGACCGTATGTTGATAAATGGGGAAATATAATAGAAAAACTTGAAGATATGGTTAATCCTTTTTATCAGGCTGTTCAAGAAGCGCTCAAAAAAGAGGAAATGAAAAATGAAGGAGAAATCTAAGAGGAAATGATTTGATGACTGTTAAACCAGCACATAATAAATTTGATAACATATACGAGATAAGACAAACTGGATATCCAACGGAAGATTTGATAAATGAAACTTTAACTAGTACTTCTCCATTTAAGCGAAGTCGTAGGATAGGAAAAACAAGAATTTTTGATGATGCTCATCACTTTATTCATACTATTGTGAGAAACTTTAAGGAAGGAATTAAGATGCCTGTGTGGAAGGTTGTTATTCCACGGTTGAATGATAACACAGGTTCTATTTATTACATAGTACAAACTCAGAAAGTAAATTTAATCTTCCGAGGAACATTTGGTTATTTTGGAACTGGTCCACATGAATCGGCACTTATTGAAGCTATTTTTGAGAAGTTAAATTTTACAATTGAGGTTAGGGATGGAGATTATCTTTTAAGTTTTTTGTAAGGATGATAGAAAATGGAAGAAACAATTGGAATATTTGCCATACGAACACAAGTAGGGCGAGAAAAGGAAACTGCTAATTGGATTGATAGAAGATTTAAACAAAATCTAGGCATAAAGGCTATTTTAGTTCCTGAACAAGTACAAGGATACATTTTTATTGAAGCTGATAAGATTAGTTCAGTTAATACAGTTATTTATGGAAACCCATTTGTAAGGTCATCTGTCTTAGGAACTGTTCCATTAAAAGATATTGAGAAATTTATTGACACGAAAAAACCTATTATTGAGGGGCTAGATGAAGGAGACACCGTTGAAATAATGAAAGGACCCTTTAGAAACATGAGGGGAAAGATAACTAGGTTAGATAAGGCAAAAAATGACATAATTTTGGAATTATTAGAATCAACATTCACTATGCCAATAACTATGTCAGCTGATTATGTTCGTGTTGTGGGGAAGATAAAACTATGAGCTATATAACTACAGTTGTGTTAAATGAAAAAATAATAAAAAAGGTTGATGAGATATACAAACGAAAGGGCTATAAATCTAGGAGTGCTTACATTAGGAAGTTAATTGAGGATGATATTAAAAAACAGTTGATGCATGTTAAGACCAATCAGTATAATTCTAAAGGTGAGGAAGATGCCAATATCAATATGTGAAAATGAAGAACAAGTAACTAAATGGTGTGAAACATTCGTTAAGAAAGGCAGATTTGTTGTATACTACACCACAGATGATTATGAGGTTATATTAGAACCTGTTAAAACCACAAGACCAATTAGGTATTGTTACATCAAAATGTTAGATTTAATATCGGCTAAGAGACTGAGTGGACAATTAGCAGTGATGTATTCGTTAGATAGAGTAGAGCTTAAAGGCATGAGTTGGGATATAGAGAAAGGCCCTTGGATAAAGATTCCATTAGAGAAGTGAAAGGTAGGAGGTGACTTAAAATGAATTTTCCAACATTTATGATGTTGTTTTGTCTTTTCTTTACAGTCTTTGGTGGCACAGTTCCAATAATCTCTATATTCGAACGGAATTTGATAGTCTTGATTTTCTTTCCGCTAGTAGAGACATGGCTTATAATATTGATACTACTATGGTGGTGGGAGTTGGAAAAGTTAGAACATGAAACTAATATTCAACAAAAAAGTGAACCAGAATGGATTCCTGTTGACAAACCTTTTACAACTGAAAAGAAAAGGAAAAAGAGGTATTCATGATGTTAAAATATATCAATCTAGAAACATTAGTTTTATTTCAGTCCCCAAAAACTGCCTTTGATATGCATAAAGAAACTGGGAGGAGTTATCCCAATTGTCATTGGGAAATAAAAGCTTTATTAAGAAAAGGATTAATATGCCCGTTACCACCAGTTCCAACTGTGAAAAAAATAATGAAACAGCCTTATTGTTTATCGAATTTAGGAAAAGAACTCCTAAAATATGTTCGTTATGAAGCAAATAAAGGAACTTTTAAGCGAATATATATAAAGTCTATAGAGACTTTACAGAATATAGAGTATGTAAAGTCTATAGAGGAGGAGAATTCTTCATTAGTTATTTCAAAGGAAGAATTGATGAGAAAAGGAGTGAAGGTGGAAAGATGAGTAATGAGAATATGAGCATAAAAGATTATTTGAAAGACCGATTGAGGAAAGGATTTGATGTCGCTGTCGCTATCATTGTAAGTTTGATGATAGTTGGTGGTTTATTAATGATGATTCTTAGCATAGCTTTCAAATCAATTGAAATATTCTACATATTTGCAACTATTTTATTTCTTGGATTGATAATGTTGTTTGTTTTTGCGATTTATTTAGATTATGATGAATGGAAGAAAAAGAAACAAGGTAAAGGTGAAAAATAAGAATGAAAGGATTGAACCCTACAGCGATTATTTTAGTTGTAGCATCAGTGTCTGTTTCTATTGCTTTCGCTGCTTGGTTTGGATTAGTATTTCAATCTTCATGGAAATCTTCATGGACAACTACTCCAATAGATAAAATTCATGTTAACTAACAAACCTATACATCCAGAATGGCTTAGTCAAACTATAACTCGTTTCTACAGTTGGATGATTGTAGGTTATATTATTCATGTCAATTCAGATGGTTCATATTTTGGAGAAAGAGGAAGAGGTTAAAGCCAATGAGTGAGACAAAACTTTGTCCACGATGCTATTTACCAATGCCTTCTGACGATGCCTTTAATGCTCTTTCCCATAATGGTAAAACTGTAATATGTTCAATGTGTGGACAAATCGAATCATTAGAAAAATTTGACCCTCTTAGAGCATACTATTTAAAAATTGGGCAAAAGAGAGCACAAGCGGCTCTTTATGGTCTTGACAAAAATCGAAATCCAAAGTTACCAAAGAAGAGAGGTTGAAGCCAAACCATGAAAATAACAAAGATTCCGATTGCAGAAATCCAAGCAGACTTGAAAAGCATAGAAGCAGAATTACGAGAAGTGCAACAAATCAAAAGTGATAAGAAGCGAATAGAATGGACTAAAAAGAACCCAGAAAAAGCACAAAGGATTTGGGAAGTAGCAAGAAAGTATGAGATTCAAGAGGCTATCGAGATTTTACAGGAATTATTAGAGCTTATAGAGGAAAGGCTTGGTCCAGAAAAGCGGATGTGTGAGGCTATAATTCGGGGAAGATATTTCCCAAGAGGTTGAAGCAAAATGAGATATGGTATTGCCAATTTCGATTATTGCCATGCTTGTGGAGAATTAGCCGACCTATGCCTTGATTGTGGTTGCTGTGAAAATTGTTGCGGAAACGGTTTTGAATGTCCTTCTTCCATTTCAGACGATGAAGAAGACAAATTCTTCGAGTTTTATTGGGAAGAAACACCACCGAAAAAAGCGAAAGAGGTTGAAACCAAATGAAAGCTAAAATAGGAAGATTTTTATGTTTTTGGGCTTTTGGAGGTCTAAGTTCTGCTTTACCATTTCTTCTCGATGATAACCTAACTCCTCTCGGCAAAATTTACTTTGGGGTTAATATCATTCTGCTTTTGGTTGGATTAATTTTGAGAGAGATTGAAGGCTAAACCATGAAGAAGAAACCATTAACGTGTCAACTAAGATATGGGAAGAATGGAAAACTATTTTGTCAAAGGCACAAGCAAGCCCTAATGTATATCTATCAAGATTCAGAAGGTTCGATTAGAGTTCACTGTCAAGTTTTTGAAGACCAGAACGAAGCATACTATCAAGCGAAATTAAAGGAAAGAATAGGAGAGGTTGAAGTTAAATGACTTTTTTTGAAATGTTACTTTTTGCGTTAGAATTTACGTTATTCAATTTAGGAAAAGAGGCTAAACATGAAATCACATCTTAGACGTGCTCATTATGCTGAAAATATCAGGGTGAGTGAATATTGGGCACAAAATTTTCCTTCACTAAGGGTTCCCAGCTCTGGTGCAGGTAAATGGAAAGGAGACACATTTACAATACGTGAAAACTCTACTAGAATTGAATTAGTTAGAAGGGCTGAACCATCAAAATGTCCAAAATGCAAAGGACAAAAAAGAATGACTGAACACAGTTTTCCAGCACGATTAGTAACTTGTAATAAATGCGAAGGTTTGGGCAAAATTAAACCACATAAAATAACATTTTTTAAATCAGAGATTGAAGATGTTATAAAACTTGCTAAGAGAATTACAGAATTACTAGGGGTGCCTTGTGAAATTTTACTTGTAGCTCAATTTCCTCATTTTAAGATGTGGAAGACACAACAGTTATTTTATACTGGTCCTCTTGCTATTTGGAACGGAGAGGATGTGTTAATAGATGTCTGAAAAAGAACAAGAAATTAAAACTTATCTGAGAGTTGTAATTATACTGGAGATTATTATGATTATTACTTTATTATCTTATCCTTTCATAGAATATTCAATGTCAAAAAATGATTTTATTCATCATTACACTATCATAGGTCATTTAGCATATTCTGGAGGCGAACCTGTAGTTGGAAAAAAAGTCGAGTTGCGTCACAGATATGGTAGCCATTCCAGATTATTAAGTTTTTCTAACACAGATATAAATGGTGGATTTATACTCTATGCTGAATTATTCTCGGGAGAAACTGTTTATGTAATTATTCCTTTAGAAAACATCAACGAACTGGAAGTTCGACTTGAAAAAAGAATAATATTGCCAAAGGCATTAGAATATGAACATATGATTTATCTTGGTTGGATTAAACTTCCAATGTTGAAAAATCATTAAGAGGAGAAAAATATGGAATGGAAGAAGATAGAATGTGAAAATGGAATGATATTTATGGAACCATATCCTTCTAAGGCAAGCTTTTTAGAGGAAGCTAGTAGAACAGATGTTGATAGTTTCCCTCTTTTACATATCGGTATTTGGCACGTTAAGTTAGATACTATCGAACTATTCAATCTATTGAATCACGAGTTTCCGCCATCAAACCTCAAGAATAAGAAAATGAGAATGAAGTTGATTCACGAATTTATGGAAGGAAAACATATGGTCTTTTCAACAATTGTTCCAGTTAACGACGTTCATTTAAAAGAAAAAACAGGTTGTGAACCTACAATGCCTTATTCTGAACAAATTGTCTTATGGATTAGCGACTTTTCAAAGGAAAGTTACCGAATGTGGATTCATTGGTGTAAACAAATTTTGAAAAAGAAGCAACGATGGGCAGAATATGTGAATGGTGTAGAGAAAATTTACAATCCTTTTGTAGGGTTAAGATTTAGAATTTGGGTGGAATTCCATGATTAGGGACTGGATAGAAATATATTATGATGTTCTTAAAGTTTGCAGAGTTCCTTCGACTGCCACTATTATCGCACGGAAAGCCAGAGTTAATACAGCCATATTTTACTCAAAAGTTATTCCAAAATTAAGTGTAAATGACTTAATTAAAATAACTGGTCATAAAGGTAAACATGAAAATTGGGGCACGTTATGGCAAATTACAGAGAAAGGAGAAAAATACATTCAGATGTTTGTGATATTAAAAGGTTTACTGGGCGAGGTTCCGTGATTAAGAAGTGGGTATTTTATTCAATGTTACTAATTGCCCTCATTTTGTATTTGTATGGCGTGTGGATATATGAGTCTTTACCAATAAGTTTGAAATTCATGGCAATAGGCATTGTAATTGTAGTCATAACATGTATTCTATATATAATATCAAGAAGCTTAGAGGTGAATAAATAAAAAAGTGCCAGAGATGTAAACAACCCTTCAGTTATTTGACTTTAAGAGAAAGGGAGGTGTAGAGAATGAAAAAATTGAAAATAACAGTTGTACAAACTGCTGACCAAGGATTTAGAATAACAACTGGTGGCATATTTATTAAGCAAGAGTTTGTAGCTGAAACTGAAGAAAGCATGATACAAAAAGTCACAAAGTTATTGACATCGGTTATGTGGAAAAAATCAGAAACTAATTAGAGAAGGATAAAGATGGACACAACAACTTCTATTTTTATAACAATAGTCGTGGTTATAGTATTAGGCTGGTTCATTGGAATACTGTTGATACTGAAAAAAGAAAGCATATTGAAATCGAGCAAAATAGGACTATCATTTACACCACAAAGGTTACAAATTATACAAATTATCTTGTTTTTAGGAGTCATATGGTTCATCATGTGGTCACCTGTTTATGACATGGTGGCGTGGAGTAAAACGCTTACACAAGCCTTAAGAGAAGGTTTCACTAACATCATACTGGCTGTAATGTTGATATATGTGCTACTTTTTATTCAATATCAAAAGAGAAGGATAACACCAGTTAAATTTCAATTGTCTAAGAACGAATTTAAATTTATCATATGTCCAATTTGTAGAAATAAAGTGAATATTGAAGAAAAAGTTTGTAATGTATGTGGATGTTTGATTAGAAGGTGAATAAAAAATGTCATTTGCAACAGAATCTCAAGTAATAGAAATAAAACAAGACCTTGACCCATTTGGTGGAATATATGCTCAAATAGTTTTCGGAGTAAAGATACCGACACCACAACCACCAAAAGGAATTTATCCACCACCTCCTAGAACGGATTTATGGAAACATGTTTTACACGTATTTATACCACAAGAATCATGGAATAATCAATATAATCTCTGGGATAGATGTCGAATTAAAATAGAAAGTAATGGAAAATTGTCTGTAGAAAAAGTTTGATAACGAGGAAATAAAGATAATGAGTATCAAAGATAGATTAGAAGATTACTATTACTATATCTTAGCTCATACTAACATTCCAGATTTCACTTTCAAACTTACCTTGAAGAATGAGAAATCGCTGAGGGAAGAAGTTGCAGGAACATACAGTATTCGGCATGGAATTATAATTTATCGAACGGAACACCGAGTAATCTTTAGAAAAATTTTAACCTTTTATTTTATTACACATGAAACAGTTCATATGTTTATTGCTCTGATTTTTGGAATTGGGAGTGCTTTACACAAAAGTTATGATGAGATTGAGAATAGAATATTTAGATGGATAGGATGGAGGTGATAGATGATATGACAGAAGAAAAGAAGGAAGAATCAGAAGAGAAGAAAGAGGAGAAACCAGCTGAAGAAAAGAAGAAAAAATTGAGACTATGGGGTGAACCTGAAGCTGAAGTCGAGTGGTAAATTAAAGATATTCGATTTAACTATCTCTATTGTATTTCTTACCATTTTAAGTCTTGCAATTTGGTCTTGGATTCAACGACCCAAAGAAGTGATATATGACATCCAAATAACTAAAATAAGATACATATATCCTAAACTTTACATCACTTGGCAGAGTAATGTGGATTTACCTTATCCAATCAAACGTATCGAGGTGTTTCAGAGATGTAAGCTTTTAATGATTTATTCTGAATTAGGAAGCTTGAATAGGATACCATTAATGAAAGGTGATAGTGCAATGATATCGCTTACATTAGAAAAGAGCTCGAATACTTTATTGAGTCTAACTTTTCGTTTGGTTTTTGATAAAACCTACCAAGACTTCAAAGTTGAGGTTTAGAAAGGAAGTGAGGCGTGATTGTGGCGGAGGGACAAACTCTGGTTAGGACTCATCCTACGTGATGACTAATCACATAAAAGTCATCTATACTTCACTTCCCTAAAAACAAAAAGCCAGTGAGGAATCATTGGAGGTAAAAAACACCTAGTCCTAATATGATTGGGCTGAAAGTAAGCAATGAAGGAGGAATAAAAATGAAAAATCCACTAAATAGAAAAGTTCCATTCTGGGCTTTAATTCTATCTATAATACTATCAGTAAGCTTAACTGCTGCTGTAGTGTTTTGGGTTGGACGACAAATAACAACAATAACAGTGCCACCAATTGTTCAACCATCTATAGTGCCCTCAGAATTAAGTTTGACAATACCAGTGAACTTCATGGGAGAATACAATTTCACTATCTATAATCCTAATAAAGTTCCGATACTTGTCAATTCACTGTGGACTATAAGTGTAAATGATACAATAATAGCAAAGGATAAGTATAGCGTTGACGATTTACAACAATTTTTATGGGTTAGACACATATCAACATCACCAGTTGACCAATATGGTATTGATATTACAGAGTATGATTTGATTATTCCACCAGAGGGTTATACTATCTACACGATTGTTTTCCACATTCCTTTGAGTTACATTGAGAATAGTGAAGTAAAAGAATTTAAATATGAAAGCACTGTAAAAGTTGAATGGAACCCAAAACTTACAGTTTGGACTGGAGCTTTCTATGATGGTATTGAGGAATGGGATAACGTATTTGTTCCCAGTTGGTATCCTTGGAAACCATAGGATAAAAACAACAATAGACTCCTCTATTTCCTCTTTTTTGGTGATTGAATATTGAAAAGATGTGCTTCAAGTAAAAATATCGTTTATGCTGATGTGATAGTTGACTATGAGAAGAAAGAGGTAAGATTTGAGAATTGTATAACAAATTTTCAACAATTTGTCAAAGAACAAAAAACACTATTTTTAATCTTGTTAATGATAATTGTAGTGAGTCTATCTCTCATTTTAGTTTATGAAAAAGAGAGTCTGTTTTCGTGGTTAATTATTGTACCTATCTTAACTTTACTTTGGGTTGGTATGGTTTCTGTACCATTTATCTTGCATTATTTGTTACGAATATCTTTATTTGAGAGTTTGTATTTGTCACGGAGAAGAAGGAAATATAAAAGAAGGACTATTTTAGAAGGGTGTTTCAAAATCATATCAACAAATGTGGATAGCGATTTAATTGATATAGAGTATCAGGGAGATTGTTCAGAGGACGTAAGATTAACAAAACTATTTAAGACTGGAATGAAAAGATTTAGGTATCAATGGTTTATACTTATTGAATTTTCTAAACCATCTACAGGAAAGGTGTTGATATATGAATACTGAAAAAATTGGGAAACTCTCAATATGGAAAAGAATCATCCTATTTACCAAAGGTTATGTTTTTATTCGCTATGAAAAAAGGGAAGGTTGGAAAGGGTTTTTACCTATTTACTTAGTAAAATGTAAGATTCACGGATTGTTTACAGATTACCCACATGGATTCAATGAAAACTTCAGTTGTCCCGACTGCTTAAAAGAATGTCTAGAAGAACAGGAGAGAGAAGAATGTAAGAGTATTATTCAACAATCTTACGAAATGTTTATTGCTGAATTAGAAAAAGATATTGAAAAATCGAAAAAAGCAAAAAGTGAGAGAGGCTTATGACTTTAAAGGAAGCTATTTGTTTATGGATTTCTTGGATTCTTTTTATGCTCCGAAAGGAGTGAAAATATGGAAAAAGTAGATGTTATAATATGTTCCAAAGACAGAAGCAACATAATTTGTAATACAATTGAGCATATCAAAAAGTTGATTCCATATAACAATATCATAATAGTTGATTCTTCTGAAAAACCTTATTCTGTTTTGAATGGCTTAGGTGTTAAACTTGTTCACACTCCGAATGCTAACCTTGGATTTGCACGGCAACAAGGTTTGCTAAACGCTGAGACTGAGGTTGTTATGATTGTTGATGACGATTTAATTTTAGAAGAAGATTGGTTTGAACTGATGATTCCTATTCTAAAGCAAGATGAAAAGACCTTGGCTGTGAGTTGTAAAATCATATTCGGACACGGGACAAACGAAGTTATTGAAAAAATCCATCGTGCTGGAAAAAGGAGAGAAGGTGCTTGTGGTGGTGCTAATCTAATGAAACGTAATGAGGTTCTAAAACTTGGAGGTTTTAATACAAATATACATAGAGGAGAGGATATGGAATTAGAATTACGCATTAATCAACATGGATTTAAATGGATGAAACAACAAGAGGCTATTGCTTATCACCCATGTACTTACCCACAGTTTTTGAAACGTGCACAACAAGATGGCTGGGGATGGATTATGGTTTGGTATCATTCTTCTTCTGGAAATCGTTTACGGTTTATTGCTCGGAGATTAGTTTCAACCTTTTTAATGCCTTTCTATTATACTTTTTTGACTAGAGACTTTAGGGTATTGGCTTACTATTCAACATACAAAATTAAGAGTCTTTTTACATTCATAACAGAAGTTCATAAAGGCTGTAGGAGATTTGAATTTTGAATAAAGGCAAGGTTATGGAAGGAAGACAAAACGAATCGTTTTTCGATGAATTATATAGGAAAACAAGGCACTGGGCAAAAGGTGTTTTAGAATCTGTTAAAACTCCTACTTGGATACATTGTCCAGAGAGTTTGCAAATTGATACTCTTAATTATTGTTCATGCAGTTGCGAATATTGTAACGTAAAGAATGGTGGAAGTTTCAATATTCCAAGAGGAAAAATGCCTACTGAAATGGTTAAGTATGTTATTGATTATTGGGGAAAATTTAAGGAAATGAAGATTATAGCTCCCTTTGTAAATGGAGAACCAATGCTGGACGAAAGACTTTTTGACATTTGTGAATATACTACTAATCACAGTCATGCTTTCAATTTAATTGATACAAACGGAACACCTTATGAGAATAGGCACTTGTTGTTACATCCTAATTTGAAACTTGTGAGGTTCACCATTTCTGCTAACACGCCTGAAACATATGAAAAAGTGCACGGGAGAAAATTATTTGACAAAGCTTTAGAAACATTTTGGTGGTTTGATAAGAATCGTTTAGAACATCAAAATATCGTTTTACATTTCATAGTTACTAAGAACAACGAACACGAAATTGAAGACTGGTTAGAACGGTTCGACGGTTTTTTAAGAAAAGTGTTTCCATTACATAGAATGCCAGGAATACAATTAAACTCAGAAGAATCACTCGGTTTAAGAAAAGAATTTGTTCAATCCACAAACTCTGTCAAGGAATGGGAAATAACACGTCCACTTCTTGTTTTTCCAAATGGAAAGCGTAAGAGGGATATTGTTCCAAAGTATCAAACTTGTCAGGGAATGAGTTTTGCTGTCATGTGGGACGGAACGATTCTTCATTGCACTGATGCTCCACCGATATACAATTATGGAAAAATACCAGAGGTTGATATGTTAGAGGCGTGGAATAAACGGAATCAATCAAGAAGAACTAATCCAGCATGTATCGCTTGCAATGCAAAACGTCCAGATTGGGAAACGGTCTTAGATAAATGGATTAAGCACGAGGTGTGATAAATCTTGACACGAAAAAATCTTATTGAAATTCTGGATATGCAAATTAAGATGTTAAAGGCTTTTGAGAAAGCATTGAAAGAGAGTAAACTATGAAAGATAAAATTATGAAGTCGGTTGAAGTGGTGATTGACTATTAGTCTTATAGCATTGAAAACGATAGGCATTAGACATGCTTTTGTAAAGATTTTAGCACCGAGTTTGTATAAAAATGCGTTTGAAACAATGCCTAGACCAATGATTACCTTCTTAAAAGATTATTACAAAAGTGACGATTTAACAGGTGTAGAAATTGGCGTCGGGTTAGGAAACAATGCTGAGAGTATTCTTAAGACGCTTTCTATAAGGAAATTATTTTTGATAGACCCATATCTGTCTTATCATGAAAATGGTAGATTAATTACTCAATCAGCAAAATCCATTCTTATTGCCAAAAACAGACTTTCGAACTTTGAGGATAAGATTAAATTCATTTATAAAAAATCCTTCGAAGCACTTACCTTAGTTCCTAACAATCTTGACTTTGTTTACATCGATGGAAATCATGAGTATGATAGTGTAAAGCAAGATATTCAGTTATATTATCCAAAAATCAAAGAGGACGGTGTAATCGGCGGTCATGATTTTTCATCTGACTTTTTTGGTCTCTGTAAAGCAGTTTTTGAGTTTGTGAACAATAACAATCTGAATTTATGCGGAAAGAAAATTGATTGGTGGGTGACAAAACAAACGAAAAGATTTTCTTGAGTAGAAAAAATTGACTTTTGTCATGGTGATAGAAAATGGGTTATTTAAAGTGGATATGTGGGAGAGAATTTTGGAATGTGATAAATTGAATGTTGATTTGAAGGCGAGTAATTCAAGTTGGAAACCAAGGACAGTTGATTTCTTATGGACTATAGGATATGATTTCTCTAGCTAGGAGGAATTTAGAAATGACTCTTTCTTTATGGCAAAAAACCCAACTTTACATTAATAAGTATGTTTTTATACGCTGGGAAAAACAGTTAGTCGATTTTGCACCAGTTTATCTTTTTAGATGCAGGAAACACGGGTTAATCGAGGGGACACCAAAAGTGATTTCTCGGTTCCCTTTCTTTGTGGATGACTACGAACGATTTTTAGAATGTCCAAATTGTGGCGAACGAGTAAAAATTCATGTTTGGTGAGAATAATGGACTTAATTTTAGCTGAGAAATCATCGGCTGCTAAAGCTATTTCTAGAGCACTAGGTGAGGTAACTGTTAAAAGGTACAATAAACTACCTTACTATGTTATAGGTGACCAGGTATATGTCAGTTACGCTAGTGGACATTTGTATAATCTATATCCTCGAATAACAGAGAGAGGAACTTACCCGAAGTGGGAGTATGATTGGGTGAGTTGTTGGCAGCTTCAACCAAACTCAAAATATGCTCAATATGGTAAAAAGTGTTTTGAGACTTTGAAGTATTTAATAGCAGAGAATAATTTTGACAGGTATATTATTGGAACCGATTATGACATTGAAGGAACTGTTATAGGTTTTATGATATTTGTGGTTTTAAAGATACCATTTGAAAAAGTTTTTAGAATGAAAATGAATTCGTTAGCAAGAGATGAAGTGAAAAGAGCTTATAATGAATTGTCACCTCCTGACTATGAGTGGTTTTCAGCAGGATTAACTAGACACGAGATGGATATACTATGGGGAATAAATTTAACAGAAGCATTTTCTAAAGCATTAAGTAAATATCGAAGAAGATGGAGAACTGTGTCATTAGGTCGGGTTCAAACACCAACACTTAAATTTGTTGTTGATAGAGAAAAGGCAATAAGAACTTTTAAACCTCAACCATATTGGAATGTTAGGTTATTGTTTACAATTAACAATGTGCAGTATGATGCATACCATCAGTTAGGAGATATATGGGAATTAACTCAAGCTAATACAATAATCAATAGATGCACTATGCTAAAAGATGCTGTTGTTACAGATAAAAAGGTAGATATTAAAGAAATAGCACCGCCATTTAGTTTTAGCCTACCAACACTGCAACAAGAGGCATACTATAAGCTTAAGTTTCAACCCGATTTTACTGATAGGAAGTGCCAAAGCCTTTATGAACAAGCCTTAATTAGTTATCCTAGGACTGGTAGTACATCTATAATGTTTGTTCCAACAAAGGCTATTTTAGAATCTATGAGAGGAACAGTGTATGATGAATACATTAATGAGATAGTAAACAAAGGTTATACTCCACGTAAAGGGGGATTTTATGATGGTGCACATAGTGCGATATTTCCAACAGCTGAGAAAAGAGAGCCAACAAATGAATATGAGATTAAGCTTCTAGAACTAATTAAACGAAGGTTTTTAGCGACATTCTATCCTTCTGTTAAAAGAGAAACAACTAAAATTATCATTAAATTAGGTGAAGATAGCTTTGTTATGGATGGTATTAAAACTCTTGAGGAAGGATGGCTTAAACCTTATTTGTATGTTAAAATGGAAGATAGGTTAGTACCAGTGTTAAACATTGGAGATAAAATTAATGTTGACAAATTAGAACTAGTTGAGAAAATCACAAAACCACCTTATAGATATTCTATGGCTTCACTAATCAAAGAGATGGAAAGGAATAGCATTGGAACAAAAGCAACTAGGTCACAAATAACACGATTATTATGGAGTAGAGGATACATCATTAGCGAAAGAGGAAAAGGAATTGTTCCTAAACTTTTGGGAGAAAAGTTAATAGGAGTTGCTGAAAAGTTTGCTCCAAGTATAATTGATGTGAAATTAACAAGGGAATTAGAGTTAGATTTGGAATCTATTGAAAAAGGAAATATTACACGTCAACAAGTTTTATCAAAAACTAAAGATACAATAACTAAAATATTAGGTGAGATAACCCAAAATATAGATTCTATTGGAAAAGAATTGGTTTCCGATTAAATTACAGATTTAAATCATAATAAAATTTAAATACTAGAACACTAAATAATATTATTAGTGAAGTAGAAAAAATTTCTCATAACTTTGAAGGGAATGTTTGGTGAGGAGTATGAAGTCGCTGGCGACGAACGCTTCCATGGATGGTGTTTGGTTTGTGGATGTTCTCCCGCCAAAACGGCGCATGGAAGAGAATATTAAATGGTTTAATAGTGTTTAAATGAGTTCGTCAAACAACTCCTCACAAAATCCTAGATTCAAAGGTATAGAGAAAAGATGCCGAGATGCCTGATGATAAGCAACTTTCTCTTTTAGGCTACCCACCTGTTAGAGGAGTTGTGATGCATTCTTCTCGGCATCTCTCACTTTTGAGGTAGGATAAGATTTGTCACATAGGTTTCCTATCAAAGATTGGAATTTGAAAACCCCTGAAGAAGCACTAGTTTGGATTAAACGTGTCAAAGAAATAGCGAATAATGTTTGGCTTATGACTGATGGTGCCGATGAACATTACATATGTTCTGATGTTGATGAACTACCTATATTCAACCAAAAAGCCCTGGCTGAATTTAACGAAAGTTTAGACATACTTAGGAGTATGATAGCTGGAATACAGGTTGAGCTTATTTCAATAGATAAAAAACTAGAAGAAAAAGTTAACCAGACTGTTAGCGAAAAAATTAAGATAATAATGCCTGTTGTTGAAGCCATCAAAGAAGTAAAACCTAATACTGTAACTGCTATTGCTGAGATACCACCAGAACCTAAACCAAAAACAGAAATAACAGTTGAGGAAGCTGTCGAACCTTATAGTTTCGCAATAAAAGAAAGAGGAAAAGATGGAGAAGTCCTAAAGAAAATTGAACCTTCAATACCAACAAAGAAATTTGCATTTAAATGTTCTAATTGTAATGAAGAGTTTGAAGCTGATGTACCAATCGGAAAAAAAGTCGTGAGGGTTACATGTCCAAAGTGTGGTCATAGTAAAAAATTGGCTAGAAAATACAGTAGGAAAGTTTGGATAGTTACTGGAATTGTGGGTTTGGGAATATTTGTGTTCTTATTGAAATTGCTTGGTGTAATAATAATATGAAAGATACCACGGTAAAGAAAAAATTCAAACTTGAATGGTCCTATTTGCTGGGGATTACATTCATAATAGTGGTAGGGTTCTTATTTATTTCAGCTTACAATGTTCAACGGTATATTATCCATTATCAATGGTTATTAGATAACGCAATAAGCATTCCACCATCTGTTTATAATAGCATTCTCAATGAAATACAGAGATTAAGTGGTATCTTTTTAGTTTATGTTTCTGCGGGAATAGTTCTATTATGTGTTGCTGTGTGGTTGATTGTTCGTACTAAAATAAAGCTCCGAGATTTCGTGTTTTTATTCATACTTCTTGCTGGAATGCTTATTATTCCAGTTAAGTCCGAAAGTGGCAGTCAGAGATGGTATGCATGGGTGGATATACCAAAAACTGTTAATATTTCAGGAAGTACTATAACATTCTATGGAGCCAAAGCCGATATTCTCGTGCAAAGTAATATGTTATCTTATGGATTTGTAGCATTTTATCTGGCACTTGGTAATCCTTCTTCTATAGAATGGATTCAAATAGGTTACTATCAAAATGTATCTGGTTATCATTTGTATGCAGACTCTTATGTAAAGGGAGTTTATAGTAAAATCATCTTTGGTGAAGCTCTTTTAGGAACAGTGTATCACTTTATGGTAAATTCGATTGATTCTTCAGCATATGTATATTTTGGCGGTTCTTTGATACATAGTGTTGTACTTTCTGATGCAGGTAGTTTATACTACATAAGCGCAGGTGAAAGCACAGATATAGGTAATACTTTGTTCGGTTATTTTACTAATCTTAGACTAATACTAGATAATTTAATGGGACCTGCAAGTTTACCATCACCTCCTATTGAAAAAGAATGGTTAAGTGAATATGTTTCTACAAAAGAAGATTTTCCTTATTCAGTAGAATTAATTTATGGTGGAACAGATGTTACTGGGATGAAAACAAGTGGAGGATTTTCCACATCCTCAGCAGGACCAAATAAAATCAGGTGTGGCGGTGGAGGAGGTCCAGCACCTAAACTATTGTAATTAGGCGGGGAAAATTTTGGTCAGAGCAAATAAACCAATCAAAGTATTACAAAGGTTTATGGATAATTATAATTTAGATGGTGATGTTTTTACTGAAAGGTTGCATAACTTTCCAAGTGGATTCCAACCAACACAAGTTATTTCTGTTAGATTGGGACAGCGTGTGTTATTTATTGTTGCCTTTGATAGAGAACATTTTTGGTTGGATAAAACGGATGTTTCTCCCGAAACCAACAAACTTATATCAGAACTAGAAAAAGAGATGAAAGGCATGGGAATTGTTCAGGTGAGATAGAATGAACATATGTGATGGGTGAGATAATGAAGGTTATAGTCAAGATTAGTAATGTTGAAAAACCTGATAGGTGTAAGTTCGTTCAATTAATATATGATACTGGTGCTCAAGTGAGTGTAATTTCTTCAGGATTATTAAAAGATTTAGATGTAAAGCCACAAGGTGAGATTAAAGTCACAGGTATAACAGGCAATTCAGAAATGAGAGAATTTGGTGTGATTAAGTATGAAATGAAAGGCAAATCAGGAACTAGTCCTGTAATTTTTGGTAAAATTGGTGATATGAGCGTGTTAGGAACATCAGCAATGGAAGTCTTAGGTCTAAAACCTAAAGTTTAGATTACAGGTGAGATAATGAAGGAATGCGAAGTTAAGATTCAAATTCCTGTTAAAACAAGAGAACAATTAATTCATATTTTTAGAGCGGAAGATGAATTAAGGTTGGCTGGAATAAATTTTGACAGTGGATATGACTTTTTGAATAAGATTAGAGAGTGGGAATTTGATGTGGTAAAAGGAGCTAAAGTTTTATTCAAGAGGTTCAAATAAATGTCGGAGTTGATTAGATTTATGAGTTTTTCTTCAAAAGAAGAAGGAGAGTTAGTTCGAGCAATTATAGATAAGCATCTATTAGCAAGTGGAGAACTTATTGACCGTGATTACTATTACATTCTAAGATTTTTATCGAATGTGAAAGAATCTAATAGAGTTGAGATAGCAAATAAATTGAAAGAATGGCAATTTATCAAAGGAATCAATGGTTATGGAAAAGCTTACTATAGATTAAAAAGATTATGTGAATTTGGATTAGTTAAATCTTTCAAAACAGAAAAAGCCAAACATCCTATTGGTGGTGGCAGAGAAAGGGAAATATTTAAACTCTCAATATCTCCATCAGCTACTACTTTCATACTTGATAATATCTTAAGATATATTAAAGAACAAGTGAAATTGATTGAAAAAGGTAAGACAGAGGTGGATAGTTTCATCTGATTTCTTAATTAACCAAAAATTAAGATTTAATTTTTGTAAGAATCAACTATAGAGATGATTTAAAATGAGAGTTAAAACAAAAGAAAATAATTCGATATCAGAGAAAATTTGCAGTTTAGCTTTTATTGTTTCTGAAGATATAAAAGACTTTAGAAATCGTTTAGTTGAGAATTCAGGTTATGTCCTTGACCCTTCCATATTGCATGCCAGATTAATAAAAAGGTTAGTTAACGAACTCTTAGAACTGGAATAGAAAAAATGTAAAATCAACCATGGAGGTGATTAAAATGAACAAAGCAATAAAAATATTGACTTCAATAACAGTGCTTTCTTTAGTTTGTTTATCAGCTGTTTATGCTGCTACGATAACATATTATTGGGAATCGAGCACATACACTATAGTACCAGCAGGATTAAGCTCTAAATCTGAGATAGTTGGTGACCGTATTGTTACTCATGTACAAACGGTTAAAGCAAATATAACAAATAGTAGAGCGACAAGTGCGACAGGGACTGTTAAAGTTGAGATAGTTAATGTAACTGATAATTCGGTGATAGCAACTCCTTATGCTACTACGACAATAACAATAAGTGGTGGAGGAGCAACATGGAGTATGCCAAATTATTCTTGGACTCCTACAGCATCTGGAACTGTTAAGGTTAAGGTGACGTTTGTTGAAACATATTGATATGGACAAAATGTCGAGTGATACTAAAGTGAAAAATCAAGACAGGAAAAACCTAGTGCAAATTGTTATATCTAGTGTCTTTCTCTCGATATTACTGTTTGCCATTGTAAATGCTCTGGTTCAAGTTAATATGAATAGCACAGGCATAATAACAGTTAAAGGAACAGCGACCTTAAAAGTCTTCTTAGAAGATAAAATAACTGAAAACTATGAACTTAACTGGGGAACAATGGATGTAGAATCCGAAAAATCAATGGAAAGATGGTATCAATCAATAAAAGGCGTGAAACTAATTTGGACACACAATGCACCATCATATATTCAATTAATTCAATTCGTAGATTCAGGAACAGGATTTTGGTATTCATGGGACAGAGCTACTACTCTAACAATGCAATCAGAGTGGTTACATGTTTCTTTCCATTTAAAAGCCTTGGCTGGTGCACCAGCGGGAGCGTTTAGTTTCACTATTACTATCACAGCTGATTGAGAGGTGCTGGGATGAATAAAAGCTTTATTGACTTCCTAACATTTTTTTCTCTATCAATTATTTTTGGAGTAACATTAATATATTCATTGTCTTCTACTGTTTCACTAAGTATGGTTGGAATAATTAAAGCAGTAGGCGTGCAAGTTTATACTAATTCCACCAAAACATCTGAATTAACAGCGATAGATTGGGGAATACTTGCTCCTGGAGATTCAGAAATTTATTCTTGTTACATTGTTTCTACAGGAAATGTTCCTTCTATATTGACAATGAACACAAGTAATTGGTTTCCAGTAAATGCATCTGATTTCATTACCTTAGATTGGAATTATTCTGGGCAAATACTAAATGAAAATGAGGGGATTCCAATTAATTTTATCTTAACAATATCATCAATGATAGAGGGAATAACAATATTCTCGTTTAATATCTTCATAATAATTCAGGAGGCATGATGATTTCAAGTTAAAATATTACATACTTATACTAGTATCAATAACAATAGTTGTTGTTGGTGCTGTCGCTTACAATTCTACAATTTCATTAAAATCCACAGGAACCATTCTGAGTGGTAGAATAGTAAGAGGACAGCTTAATTTGATATTAGTTCAAGACTATATGAAAAACGTTGAAACAAAAATATTTATACCTTCAGATAAAACAATTTGGGAAGTTTACGTTTGGATACAATTTGAATGTTTTGCTTCGGTAGATGAATTAGCAAAAGATGTAAATCCAGAGCATTGGGTTCAATTAACTCGTGTCTACTCTATGAGCAGTTATTATGAAAATAATGAGGTTTATTTGATAAATATGACAGTGTTTTCTTCAGGATGGTTGCTATTAATCAAGTTTGATATGTTGTCTCAAAATGAAAATGCTGGTGTTAAGGTTCTTTTTATTGATTAGGAGGTGTTTGACAATGGAGAAAACAAAAAGTTATAATATAAACGATTACATTTGTCCAAACTGTGGATATATACACGCTACAAAAATGGCTAATCATCATGTGCCACCAGTATCCTGTTATAGATGTCAGTATAAGTTTTGAGGTGTAGCTATTTGACAACATTTTCTAGGATTCTTACAGAAATAGACAAGTTAAATAAGAAGATGGATGTGGTCATTAAAAACTTCGAGATAGAAAGAGAAAAAGAAAAACAAAGATTTAGAAACATTAATTTAAATGATGAGGTTTTTAAATTGCCAGATAAATTAAGACAATCAATAATGGTTGTTAGAGAGTTAAATCAAGCTAGTGCAACAGATGTTTCTAAAAGAACAGGATATACTAGAGCTATAGAAAGTAGTAAACTAAACGAATTGGTTAGGTTGGGATGGTGTCAAAAGAAAAGACGAGGAAGGAATGTAATATTCTTCATATATGAGGAAGATAACCTTAGGAAAGATAAGCACAAGGGCAATATATGCATTGAAACGATAGGTTCACCGTGCTCATCGACACCCTCAAATCCTTGTGCTTATCCCTAAAAAGAGTTGCTAAAATGCCCTTTCTATTTAAGAGAAGAAGAAAAGAAGCCAATAGAATATGGAATGCCATTCCTATAAATAATTGGATATCAGCAAGTGAAATTGCAAAAAAGACTGATAGTACTGTAGATAGAGTAACTTGTATTCTTAATGCGTTGAGGAGTTTAGGATTTATCAAAAGTAAGAGAGCATATCCATATAATCCAATACATAAGTGTAAAATGAGAAAAACTTTGTACAAAAAGATTAAGAACAGTACTTTTGATTTAGTTTTAAGCAAAGCAAAACCGAAGTTCGTAATCGAAATTTGAGAAGGACGGAATAATTGACCATAATAATAGAAGACGTTAAACCTTATAGTGTAAATAAGAGATTGATTGTTTTAATTTTCTTTGCTTACTTGGTGTTTATCTACAGTTACATCTTATTTTGGAATGTTGTTGTTAGGGAAGGAATACTTCCATTTTATGTAGAAACACAGAACCAAAACATCACACAACAACCATTCCAAGTTGTAAGTGGTAATGTAACAACACCACAAAAATTAGGTTTACAAGCACAAGCTGATGCTAAAGTTTATAGATGGGGAATTATTCCTGTTTATTGGGGAGCATTAGGTGGCGATTTTTCTTATATTCATATTTACTTTTTTGTTATAACTGGTTTTTCTCTTATAGTCTTTGAATTACTTGTCATCTATATGAATCGGAAAGGAAAGTGGAATTGGAAATGAAAATAAGGAATTTCTTGATTAATTTGTGGGCTATAATCGGAATCTATTGGGCGATATGGTGGCTTTTTATATCTGATGCTGGCTATCTTACACTTTTGGGAGCTTTACTTGGATATAATTTAATGTTATATTTTGTGATTCCTATATCGGCGATTTTACCGTTGGTTTCCTTAGTTAGAAATTATCGGAAGTTAAAAACAGTTAGTAAACAACTCGAAGAACACAAATTGGAGGTGAAAAAATGAAACTTAGAATGAAACATGCTGTAATTGGATTAAGCGCATATGCAATAGCTATAACATTAGTCGCTGTTATGCTACTGAATACATTCTCAACATACTCTACGATTGTTTATCAAAATGCTGGTCCAAGGAGTTATGTTAATGCAGTAATTTGGCGGAATGGACAAGTTATCTACAATTACACAACAAATAACATAGTGGCAACAATAGGTTCAACATATGTTAGAGATATTCTGGGAATGGACACTATTGCTAATCCTAATAATACAAAATGGATTAGTTTAAGTAATGATGCTTCACCAAGCAAAACATGGACTAAATTACCTAATGAAATAACTGGTAATGGTTTAGCTCGTGCTGAGGATACTACACCGTCAACAGTAAATGCTACAGCTTATCAAATAGACTACACATGGACAGCTTCAGGTGCAGGAGGTAGTGTTCAGTGTACAGGATTACAGAGATGGGCTGAAGTTGCTAGTGACAATAATTTGGTGTTTGTAGCAGCGATTTCACCAGCATCTTTGATAAGTGGTGACCAACTCCAGGTGACAGAAATAGGTTGCCTATTTCCACTTAATGGACGGTCAACACTCCTGATGGTTAGTGATGCTGAATGGCTAGAATACTTAGTGAAGAACATAAAGCAAAACTTAGTATAGTCAATTAATGAAGATAAAACCAGATGGATAGTGAGTAAATGCAACAAAAAAACAAATATATTCTACTACTGAATTTCTTTACTTTATTGTGTCTTACTAGTGTTACCATTGCATACTTAACTTTCACAAGACAGTTCAAGGAACAAGTGACTATATCAAATGTGCAGGTAAGAGTTTATGAAGAAGATATGACTGAAATAACAGAAGGATATACAGTCAATTGGGGCATAATACAAAATGGCACGTTAAATACAGCAATCGTTTATATCAAAAATACTGGAAATGTTCCTGTTACTTTGAGTTATATCAGTACTCCACCAACTGGATGGACAGAAACACCTAACTTTAATATAACAACAATACAGCCAGCAGAATGGTCAAGATTGATATTGACTCTAAACATTCCATCAAATGCTGTGCTTGGACAAACATATACATGGAACTCTAAAATAATAGCAACTGGTGGTTAGTTGAAAAAATCAATCCCAATTTTCTTTATCCTTGTTTCGTTATTACTATTTATATTACTCTATAAGGTCGATTCTCAGGTATCTAGTCCTAATCCTAAAACTGTTTCGCCTTATGGAAAGGCATTTGATTCATTGATAACAATACAAAGAGAAGGATATCCTACACTTAATCCTACAGTGACTTTTGACGGTGCAAATTATCATTATTTAACAACTTTCGGAGAATATGTATGGCTTCAACCACTTTATTATTTACGCTATATTCACAGAAATGGCACAATATTGATTGATAAAAGCGTGTTTGTCTTACAAGAAAACAGTACTGGAACATGGCTTGCTTTATTAACTTATGCAAATGTTATTTCATCAATACATAATAACACATACTACAAGGTTGAATATGATATAACCAAGAAAGTTAAAGGAACAACTTACACAGTTGGGCACGTAGTTATTAATATGGAATTCTATGAGGTCAGTGAACCAAAAATTAGTGTTTCATTTACAAAATATTCTGCTTGGAACACGATAAATTTAGGTAGTTTCCGTTGGATTTGGGATATTGTTCCGTATTGGACTTATTATATGGATGAAGAAAGTAAAACATGTACTCAATTGTCTGGAATGAGCGGAACAATAAATAAAGGAAGTAAGCAAAGAGTAAGAGTTACGAGTGTAAACAATTTTAATGCTTTACGTTGGATAAGGCTTGATTGGGTTGATTTTGGGAATGCTACAGTTTTGGTTGGCGATGAGCCGTTCTGGAACAGTGATGGCATAGTTGTTGTTTTCCCGCCTAACGTAGCGACTATTGACCCTTCAACCATTTATGATGGGGCAAATGGTTTAGCCACGAGATATGAAACCCAAAGGAAGGTATTTAGAAATCCAAGAAGTACGTCACCACATTATTTCGATGGCGATTCATATTATGATAGCGCTCAATCTATTTATAGTGGTTCTTACACAAGAGTAGCACAAACGTTCATTCCTCAAACAAATAAAATTTTAAGTAAATCTGTTTTTGCATTATTCACAAGTGGTTCTCCAACTGGCTATGCATACTCTAAACTTTATGCCACTTCAGGAGGAGCACCAACAAGTGTGCTCACAACCTCTGCAGGTGTGGATGTGACAACGATATTGACTACGTGGACAGAATTTACTTTTTCTTCTTATTCACTTTCAGCTGGTGTTACTTATGCTATTTCAATAGAATATGAAGGCGGTGATGCCACTAATTATCTAAATGTAAGAACGGATTCAACTAATCGGAATATAGGTCAAGGGTATAGATATTTATCTTCATGGACGACCACCAATGATATAGCATTCAAAATTGAAAGTAGCACATCAGCCAATTTATATTTTTCTTTAAATGAAGAATATGATGGAGTCGTTTATCATCTTGAACTGTTTCGTAGCAGTGAAGGATATTCTTGGGATTTTGTTTCCACAACACCAGTCAAAAACATAGTTACATGGGGCAGTGCTTCCTTAACAATTTATAATGATATTACAAACAATCAACTTGTCATTTTTATGGTTTACAGTGATACAACAGATACATTTTATAGAAGGGCAAATTTAACCGATACTTCAAGTGACCCTACTTTTGGAACTGAACAAACAGCCTTAGAGGGTGGTGTAAGTCTAAAGTATATAAGACCAGTTATCGAATTGGCTAATGATGGTTATCTTTGGCTTGTTTACTCAAAGAGTGTTAAATCGGCAGGTAAATGGTATCAAGATGTCTGTTTAGTAGCAAGCACAGCAACATATCCAGTGACTCCTACATGGAGTACTGAACAAACAGTTTATGATTCTGGAACAACACTTGAAGCAACAGATTGGCAATATGCCACAGTTGTGCCATTATCTGCAACACAGGATGTATTGGTAATATATTCTGCTGGCGGTGCAACTACTTCACTTTATGCTATAGAATACTCATGGAATGGCTCAACATTTTCGACTGGGACATCTGGAAGTTTTACAGTAGCATATTCAGATAGGGCACATATTAGTGCGGTTGTCGATTCTAGTAATAAAGTTCACATTTTGTATGGAAGTTCTACAAATGTTAATCATGTTCCTTGGACTGTTGGGACTGGATTTGGTTCGAGTGGAAGTGTTTATGCCACTGCACCTGCAAGTTTAGCATTGAGTATAGATATAACAGCTTCTACGGATAAATTATATGCATTTTATATTAGACAGAGCAATATTGTTAATTATAAGACAAGTCTAGTTGACAGTATAAATTGGAGTAGTGAACAATCAATAACAGACGGATTGAGTGAAAGTTTAGATTATTTGTCTTCATCATACAAGGACTGGTATGCTAATTCAAAATTACAGGTGATATATACAACACAAACAACCTTTGTGGTAAGATTTGTTGAAGTGGGTAATGTTGCTCCTACAAATGATGCCTTAGATACAACAGCCACATTTACTATCAATGGGGATTTTGGTTGGGCGAATGTGACAGTTACAGACATTAATCAAGTTGCAGACCTACAACGAGTGGACATTAAAATTGAAACTGTAGGTGATGCTGAAACTTTTGCTTTCAGATGGACTCAATCATCCAATACTTTTGAAGAACTAAACGATACAAGTGGTATTGCCACATTATCTGGTTCAGTGAGAGTAAACATAGATGCAGACACGGACAAGATTGCTTTTAGGTTTAAGTTTACTGGTGGAACTACAGGCAATTGTGATGTCAAAGTCGAATCTAAAGATGATGATAATGCCATAGATTATGACACATATCTTAACAAATTCGTGCTTCAAGCAGGTGCTCAGTTTTATCCAAGAACAGCTTCACAAATTTTGAATATGCCACAGAGCTTATCTACTTTTAAGAGCTTAGTAAGGAGTAGTGGACAACCTTTAAGCTTTTCAACAGTAGCAGAATCTAAAAAAATATTCCCGAGAGTAGCAAGTCAAGTTTTCAATATGTTAACAGAGACAGTTACTTCAAAAATAATGCCAAGAAATGTTCCACAAACATTACAATTATTAACTCAATCTAGTAGAGTTTACAATGTGTTTAGAATTAGTTCACAAAATCTACAATTTTCGTTTGATATCAATAGAATATTATCAGGTTTTAGAACCACTAGCCAAGTTTTGTTTATGCAAACAGAAGTTTCAAGTGCTAAAATGTTTCCACGAACTGTTAATCAAGTATTGCCATTTGCAACAGATATTACACGATTATTTACTGGCAGTAGAATAGTGAATATAAACTTACAATTATTCTCTTCTGAAAGTAGAATATACTATGGTTATCGGACTATCAACCAACAATTTAACCTTATAAGTTCAGTGACTAGACAAGGATTATTTGATAGGATTATATCACAACCTCTTCAGTTTGCGTTAGAGCCTATGCGAAGTGCGGACTATCAAAGAGTAAGTCAGTTGAATTTGAATTTCTTAACAAGCACTTTAAAGTCTCAAACGCTAACAAGGACGATTAATCAACAAATTGTATTAGAATCTTTATCATCTAGGTTATCTACATTGTTTAGGACTATAGGACAACCGATGGCATTGAATATTGATGCAACAAGATACTCTTCTCTAATCAGACAATCTTCTCAAACATTAAACTTGAACACCTATATAAGTAGAGTTTTATATGTTTTTAGAACGTCGCCACAGAATCTACAGTTTTTAACAGTGGCCACAAGCCAAGTTATTCCTCCAGGAGGTCAATTTTATCCTAGGACAGCTAACCAAATATTGAGTTTTGTAACTTCCAGTATCAGAAATACAATTGGATATAGAACTGTAAATCAGTTATTTCAATTAACAACTCAAATCTCAAGGAGCAGTTTATTTCCAAGATTTTCATATCAAAATGTGTTATTATCTACAGAAGCAACTAAAACTTTCCAAGGATATAGAACAGTTAACCAAATGATGAACATACAAAGTTCAACTGTTAAAGCCTTTTTAGGTATCAGGAATGTAAATCAGGTTTTATCGTTTGTTAGCGAAACTTCAAGTGTAAGAATAGTAAAAAGAACATTATATCAAAATGTGGCGATTCAGATAGATGTGTCACGTTCATTTACAGGAGAAAGAATTATTAATCAAATATTAAATATTGGTCAACAAGTTGGGAGAACGAGTGTTTTGTATAGGAATATTCAACAAGAAATAAGCATAAACAACGTAGTTATAAGAAGAGCAGTTCGTTTAAGGCAAGTCAATCAGAGGATTAGTTTGACAACGATAGTGAGTAGTTTATACATACCCAGAGGTCCGATGTTGATTACTAGAACCGTTGACCAAATTTTAACCTTGAAAGGCACAACATCTACAGTTGCACCTTCAGCTCAAACAGGTCCAATACAAAGGTTCATTACACCTGAAATAGAGGGATATTTGTTTCCACCAAATGTTTACTATGATTTGCTCGGCGTTTTCAATGGGTATGTTGGAGTAGAAACTAAGGTAAACATACAAAACAAGGTCAATTATCCCTTAAATACAACTCTCACATATTATGTTAAAGATATTGGAAATGGAAATACAACTGTGTTGAACTACAATTATACATTCACTTTGGATTCTAACGAAGATAGGTTATTACAATATAACTTCAACCTTCCATTAGTTAACGGATTTTTTGATTTGTTTAGATTTGATAAAACCTATAACCTTTATGTTAACGCTGAATATTATAATGTCAATGAAAATTTACCAATGAAAGAAACAACTGAATTAATGTATCCAATTACTATCCCATCGTTGGTTTATGTTATAAGATTGTTGATTATCGTTTTTCTGATATCTCTCATTCTTATGGTCACGATTTACTATATAACTGGAAGAGGCAGAGGAAAATGAATAAAAAGATAAGTTTGCTGATTGTTGCTTCGATATTGTTAGCAACCTCGATAAAGAGTCTTAGTATTTCTGAGGTGCAAGGGCAGGTCTACAACCTTTATATTAATGTTAATGTTGTGGAACCATCACTTAATGCCTCATATACAACCTATCCTGCATCAGGAGCCATTGTTACAGTGGTTTACATCACTAGCGGAAAAATAGATAGTGGAACTACAGACCCTGACGGTTGGGTGAGGTTCTATTTGGTAGCAGCTGGAAATTATGTAATGAATATCAGTTATCCCAAAACTTATTACAAACAAAAAGGATTTTACCTAGACCCATCTGTCAAAACATACTTCTATGAAAATGTCTTCAAGTTTATACAATTTTTAGGTGAACAACTGGTTATGTTCAGATACATACAGGCTTCATTGCCAGCCTCAGTAACATTCAGATTTCCCAAGTCAACATTGATTAACGCTACAGTAGAAAGTTTTGGGCTCAGAGTAAAAACCGATAAGTCAGAGGAATACTTTACAGTATATCCTTTAGATGTAAACACGCCTATATACAACCAACAGGGAGTTAGTGTTGGATATAGTAATTACACTGTTTCTTTGGAGCTAAAAACACTAGAAGCTGGAATGATGTCTTTTACTCTAGTTGATAATGGCACATACAGAGTAATCGCTGAACCGTTATTTTATGTTTCAGAGAATGTGGTTGTTAGGATTAGATACATATTAAGAGTTGTTGAGCAGGCACTTGAAGCAACACTGAACAGAATACAACAGCAACTTGACTTAATAATAGCTCTCTTACTGGAGATAAGGGAAGTTCAAAATAAAACTATTGTTCCTAAGTTATTCGGTTTGTATGATTATATTGGTCAGCTGTTTAATTCATCTATCGGTGTAACATTCAAAGATGTTGATATGAAACAAATGTGGACTAAAGTTGTTGAAATAGATACAGAAGTAAGAAGAACACGTGATAACTTATTTATTTTTACTACTGGATATAAGAATGAAATGCTTAGTGGTTTGTCGCAATACTTTAGTGAATATAAAACAATGACTTACATAATGACTAGTATAATTGTCATAGGCGCTTTGGTTGTAATAGCTGGTGGCACAAGAGGAGCAAAACAAAGGGAAAAGAAACCAGAAACAATAGTGGTGGGATAAAATTGTTACCTCGTGATGAATTTATACCCACATTGTTTGTGGCTTTAGTATTTGGTTTCATTGCCTTATTACTTGGACCATTATCATCAGCTATAGTTGTGGCTATAGTATTTGCTATTATTGCATTAATAATTGTTAGAAAAATAAAATATGGAAAATCGTATGGTATATATCAGGTTTCTCCCTTTGCTTGTGATATCTTTGATGAGAGAGGATGGTTATTGGTATCCTTCAAAGGGACTGATTGGAGAATGATGGAAGAACCTAGTGAATTAGTGACAACTAAAGCAAAAATTAAAAAATATGACTATGATAGAGAAAGGTTTGGGGATGAAAATCAAATTGTTGAAATAGATTATCTCAAGGAATACAAAAAAGTTTTAGACATGTTCTTAGAAGGTATTGTACCAAACCCAACAAAAGAAGTAGTCCCAAATCCTAATATAGCAACCCTTGATACCGTGATAAAAAATATCAGAGACGATGAATTATGGCTAAAGTATAAAAATTTATCATATGAACAGAAAATGGATATTGCTAAATTAATGAGAAGTGCTTTAGCTGTTGAGCTATCATCTGCGTCACCTCCGAAAGTTTACAAGATAGCTTCATTATCCAATCAAGTGTTCATATATTGGTTCGCTTTTGGTCAACCAGCTGAGTATTATACTTCACGAAGCAAACGCTTCTTTAAGAAATGGAGGTCTCCATTATTTTGGATTAGAGGATTTCCAGTGGTAGAAATGTATGGTGCCGAACTTAAAGAGATGAGAATGATTGAAAATATACAATTACGAACATTGATTTGTATGCCTATACAAGATGAAAAATACAGACGTGAAAAATCACTAAACATTAGAAGGTATGGGTTATTGTCAAGTGCTTTGGCTACATATACACAGACAATATTGGAAGTGCTCCCATATCTGGCTCATTTTGATTTGGTAGCAGTTGAGAGACAAAAATATAAAGAGGAAAAAGAAGTTTACAAACAAGGAATAACATCAATTTATGCCGATATAAGTAGTGTAAGTGCGCTGTGGACAAGTGCTATGAGTCTCTTATCGAAGGTTGCTGGCTATGTTGTAACTGCTCCTGGAATTCCTGAAGATATTAAAAGGCAGTTCAAAGAATTGATGCCAGCTATAACCGAAGAAAAAGGGAAAATAGAGAAAATAGCTGAAAAAGTAAAGGGATATGTAACTGAGAAACCTAAGGAAGAAACAAAACCTATTGTGTCTGGAATACAAACTGAGAGAAGTGAAGAAAAAACTTAGGTTTGAAAATTTTATTTATCATGTAAGAAAAAGGGAAATGTACTTGGCACGAAATAAAAAATCTATTTAAAATTTGGTTTTTTGTTATGTTTGGTACATATCTATTATGGGAGGCCTATCAAAAATATCTACTCTGTGAATTTTGAAAATTTTAATTATAAGGAGAAAATAGTTTGAAATCGTTAGATGACAAAATGTTACTAGCTTATGATATATTAAACTGGACTTTTAAAACAATTGATGCTAGGAAGATAACTGGGATGAGAGCTTGTGACATATCATATAATTTAAAAAAGATGAGAGAGATGGGAATGGTTTACATTCCTAACCCAAAACATGGAAGAATATGGCATAAGTGTTATAAGAATATTATCTCATGGATGAGAGCTTATTTAAAGAATCTTGAGAAGTGATTCTAATGGAAAAGAATGGCATGGCTTTTTCTTCAATAGTTGACAATATTGAGGGTAATGTTGAGATTTTAGAAACTTACATCGTTAATTTAACAAAGAAGATTGCTCGGAATATAATGACGGATGTTAGTTTACAATCTAAGATTGTGAATGCTTTGTTAGAGTTACAAACGGTTAGGGGGGTAGTTTTAGGCATGCACCCAGATTCATTCTATTCAGAGTATCACAAAGAAAAATCGAGTGCGGTTTATAATAAGGTTGTTGAATTAAGTGAAAGAAATTCTAATTTTATTGATATAGCACTAGATGTGTTTGCATACTTAAAAAGTTTAGTGAAAGAGTATGTAGCGAGCGATGTTTATTGTTACAATCTATTAACCAATCCTTTAGAAGGAACACGATGGAGTTTTTATCTTTTAGTATGCAGGATACTAAGTGATTGTAAGAAGATTATTTCATACCTAAAAAATATCAGTCCGTATGAGAAACAGAAAGGTATCTTAAGCCGAGAAAGAATTAAAGGAGAGACAGAAGCATTACCACCTCCTTATCCTCCTCCACCATCGGAGCCTAAGTAAGAGATTAAGGTGTTATTGTGTGAGTGAAACATTTGGATTAAAGTTTAGAATGAAATCAGGTGCACTACCTTACAATTTCGAGCAGATATTATTCAAAGCCAGGAAAGGTGAGTTACCTGAAGAGAATATACTATACTTTATGCAACACGCTAGAAAATTTTTTGACAAATCAGGACTAAAAGATAAAGTTGAAGAGATAGATAAATTATCAAATGCCTGGAAGTATTGGATAGATGTTAAAAAAGATTTAGCTGAGAGATATCAAAAGATTGCTCCTGATACACTTGTTCGATTAATTGCCGTGGAGAATATCCTAAGTAAGAGTTTTAAGTTTGTTAGTTTAGATAAGGACAGTTATGATTTGAGACAGGTAGCTTTGCAGAGGACTAAGTACTATTACAACTATGTTTTAAACTATATAACTGTGAAACAAAAAGAATTGCTCTATGAAATTTTGAGTACTATTTGGTTATCTATACATGTGAACAATTTATTAACAGATAGTGAAGTTCTGAAAGTTATGAAAATGTTGAGTTTAGAGGTTGAATCTCCTGGTAGTCTTGAGTGTACAGTTGATGAATCTTTAGATGAATCAAAAACTGGGTTAATGAATCGTGAAATTGAACCAACGCCACTTTTCTTTAGGAAAATTGTCAAAGCTATGAGGTATTTTTTGGATGAATGGAGAGGAACTTTCTTTAAGTCTACAGATATTTATACTAAAATCTACAATGCAGAGATATATACATTTTCACTTTTAATGACAGCCAATAAAGTATTGATAGGTGAACTTGATTGTTCAAAACCTTTACAAGAAGCATTTAGTATAGTTAAGAAGTTACAAGAATATAAATTCATTGAGTTATTACGTAAAGAGAATGTAGGTTTAAGAGAACTAAGTGATTTATACCTCTTTTATGTTACTAACCTTGATGAGATGGTTCGTAGGTTATTTGGTATAACAGAAGATATTCTAAAAAGAATAGAAACTTTAGGAATTGAGAAGAGAGAATTTGATGAAGATGAAGGAAGCAAAGAAGCAATAGTAACATATACTTTGAGTAGAGAGATAAGTCCTCACGAGAAGAATTATTTAGTGGGTTTGGATTTAAAGAAAGATGATGTGATAGCTGTATTGGAAATGCAGAAAACTGGTGAAAAAATACGTGAGGTAGAGATTGAATGTAATAAACCATATATACTGAGAGCAGATAAATTGCCAGCAATAATATTAGGAATAGGAAAAACAGGTGGAGGTAAAACTGTACATGGAGTAAACGTAATACGTGTATTACTAAAAGATAACTATACTGTGTTTGATATCAGTATGAATGTTGAACGGGCTGGAGAAATGATTTTTTCTAGTATGCCATTAGATGAAAGACACTATAAAAAAGAGTATAGGAAACTAACGAAATTACAAGGAATGGCACCTGAAAAATTGAACATGTTCATCTTGATACCATACTATAAAAGTCCACAATTACCCAAGATGCTACCATCATGTTCTAGAATTATTACAATACCTTTGAAGACACTAGCGAATAAACAGTATGCACTCCCATTACTATTTACAAAAATGCCTAAAGAAGGTATGGACGATGTGATTGATTTGACTAACCTAATACTTACAACTCAAGCAACTGACGATTGGGATTTAGACACATTCAGATTTTTCTTGAAAAAATTATTATCTGAAAAGACTACAAGTTTTTGGATAAAGGAGGCATACGGAGATAAAGAATATGAAGTAAAGAAAGATATAGATTTGAAAGCAGTGAGAAAAACACTAAATTTGATAGTTTCAACATCAACACTTATATCTTCAGCTAAGGCTAGTACAGCTATAAATTTTGATGAGATATGTAGACCTGGAGTTTTTGTTACCACGTATTTAGGACATATACCTGACAGGACTGCTTGTTTTGCATTTATAACATGGCTATTTTACTCATTAATGGACTATAAAGCTAAGAACATTGAGAAAAAGATAACTGTTTTCATCAATGAGGCACAAAATATTGCTCCTTCACAACAGTTGATAGGTGGCGTCTTTTCTACTGAGAAATACAGTTTGGCTGTTGACATAGTCTCGAATTGTTTACAATGGAGAGGTATGGCTTTTCATGCTTGTGTACTGACGCAACAACAAAGTCAGTTGAAACAGCAATTAAGGTCTCAAGCTGGATTGAAGATTATTTTCCATACAAGTGATGAGAGTGATTTAGATTATGCTTTTGGCGATATATTGAATCAAGAGTTAAAGGAAAATCTGAAATTACTTGTTAAAAGTAAACTATTTTTTGATGAACACTTGTGTGTTTACAAATGGGGACCAGAAGATGTGGATATTTTAACTAGTGCTATGCCACCTTGTGGTGTTGAATTACAGAATGTTAATCCATTTGATTTATACCATAAGAGATATCCAACGGATACTATCCCTTTGGAGAGAATCCTTAGGCAAATAGAATTAGATAAAAGACAAACCTTCGAGAAAGCCCGAGAAGAATTGGGATTAGAGGATAGTATAAAAATTCTAGAAGAAGGTAAACGAATTGTAGGCATATCTCCAGACGAAGTAATTGCTAAGAAAGAGGAGATAGAAAGGATGACGCAGATACCAAAAGGTAAAGTAATAGTTGATGAGAAAAAATTAGAGAAAATGGAAGAAGTTGGTCCAAATAAGGTAGTTGTTGATAAAACTAAACTTGAGGAACTCGAGAAAACTAGGCCAGTTGGAAAAGGATTTATTATTATAAAATCCGAAGAGTGTGAGAGGTACAAAAGCCTACCTGACATGATTGGAACTTTTTCGATTGGAAAACCTGGAGTTCCATTCTCGCAAATAATTGAGGATGTTTTGAGAGTACTTATAGTTTCGTGTGAACCTTTTTCATTTACAGAAGTTGGTTCAGAAAAAAAATTTGATTTTGATGGAAGACCTACATTGCTTAAGATTATGGAGGATTTAGGCTATTCAGCATCGTATGTAACAGTACACAAATCATGGAAAAATTTAGAGAAGTTAAATCCTGATTTGTTCAAACTTTTGCTGAGGAGTAGTAGATATAAATATAGTATCACTAAAGAATTGAAAACTGAATATGAAAATAGACTTCCAGATAAAGTTAAAGAAGCAATTTACAAAACAGCATCAATTTTACGTAGTAATGGAAAAACAGAATATCTTCCTTGGAAAATACCTATAGCTTAAGCAAATATAAAAAATAATTATTATTTCTCTATCAACCAAAAGGTTTAGTATGTTATAATCCATAGGAAGCGACAATTAATACCTATCTTTCATACTCTTTTCACACTGTGTCAACTTATTAAACTTAGGTGGAACAAACAAATGTCGCTATTAGAAGAGCTAGAAAGAGGTCAATATGTCCTAATTTTAGTTAAAAAGATACCACAAAGACCAGAACATATGGCCTCAGTTATGAGTTGGTTTCCTAAGATATATCCATGGCGTTTTATCACAATAGAAAAATGGGATAAAATTCCTGAGCACTTTATGGAGATTTACCATGCCATGATGAGGAAAGGAAGAGAAGTAGACGGAACTATTTTTGGATTATATGCCATTGTTTTACATGGTAGAGGAAGAAGATACGGTGTTAAGAAACCATTAGAAACAAAGTATAGGGCTGGATGTTTATTGAAATATAATGTAAAAGATGGAATAAAGATATACGATGTAAAGTTTAACAATAAACCTTTTTTAAGGTTGTTAAACACTGTACATGATGTTAATGCGCATTTATTAGGAGGTACAATATCATGAGTGAAGAGTCAAGTACAGAAAAGACTTTAGATATGATGGAATTACTGGAACCTAAGACCAAATTGTTGTTAACTTTAATGGAACTGACAAAGAAAAAAGGTTATGTTGAAAAAGATGTTTTTATTTTGTGTGTTCTTGATGAGGTCATTGATGATTATAGCTCAGAGCAGAGCGCTGTTAACTCAATAAATCACCAATTGGACCAATTATCTAAGGAGAATATAATACAATTCTCCACTGAGAAGAATAAAAAAGGTAGAACTGTAGATGTAATCAGATTATCAGGTAGATGGAAAGAATTGTTAAGATTCATCAGAGTTGGTATAGTTTTTTCAAACAAAATAATGATTGCTGGAATAATTCTCACCTTTGTTTTGTTTACTTTATCGTTTTTCTTAGGAAACCTTTTGTTAGTATTGTTTATGGTGATAATTTTAGGTTTAATTTTGCTGATTTACTTTAGCTACAAAGAACAGATAATAGTTACAGGTGTTAAAAAGTTTTAACTAGGACTAGAGCTGAAAAAAACTTTTTAGAAAACTAATATATTTATACATGTACCAATATATATTTAAGACAGAAATTTAGGAGGTTTTAGAATGCCGAAAAAAGATAAGACCACTATGATGATAGTAGCAGTACTTGCTGTTGCTTTGGTGATTGTGGGTGCTTCCTTGTATTGGTTTGCCTTGCGACCGACGACAATTGTCTATCAACCGCCAGTAACAAGATACAAATTTAATTTAACAACGAAATTTGCAGTTGGCGACTTATGGGCTGGAGGCAATATTGGCACAGCAACGATTACAATCTATAAATACGCTACTCTAGAACAAGTCGAATCGGCTTCAACATCTTCTGGTGTTTACACAACAACTAAAGCCCTCACTAGTGGCGATAGATATTGGGTCTACATTGCAAAGAGCAGTGCCTTCAAATATTATGATGTAACTATACCAGATTATGAATCTTCGAGTCCGCCAGCAAACCATTTAGTCAATCTAGATTTCTATAGTGTAGGTTCGTATGCCTTTAAGGTTTATGACCCAACAGGGACTGCAATCGCAGATGGCGGAAACTATAATGTTACAGCTGGGACAAACTATCCAACATTCACAGTGATGATGGGACCGCCATCAGACGATACAGGTGTCATGAATACATATGACCCAGTCAAAGCGTTAGACAGAGAAGTATTGTTCTACTTTAGAGTCACAGGAAATGCTACGAATACAGCAAGCAATACTTTAATAATACTGAATGTTGAATCATTGTATTCTGTTACCACCACAGATAGATACTTTGGATTTACAATCACTCCAGGAGACTTGGTAAGAGATAAGAAACCAGACGGTACATATGTCTCTGAAGGAATTAAATCTTTCTCCTTGTCAATGGACGCCAGCGGAGTTCCAGCGGCAGAAACTATATTCCTAACTTTCAATTTATACGCGTTGACTAACAAAGCATACATGAAAACATACACTACACACCCAACAAGTGCACTCAGCATACAAAGTGGTGCATACAACTTCCAGATAATAACGACAACTGGTTAGACGCTACACTATCATCTCTTTTTATTTTTCCCTAAGTTTTTCTGTTTAAAAGTGGAGGTGATAAAGACTGGAAATATTTCCAGAGTATGATATTGATGATTTCCACGAATTTATAGATAATCAACAGCTTTTTTATCTTCTGCCCTTTTCTTTAATATGGTTTATTGTTGCTTTACTGGTTAGTTTTTCAGTTGGTAACATGTGGAATCTTATGAGTATAATGACCTTCGGTTTTATGATTATAGGAAGTGTTGTCATATTTGCTTTTATGGGAGTGGTAACAGATTTTAAGGAAAAAGTTAATTGGTATAATATTCTGATTTTTACTCCATTAGGATTGATAGCTGTTTTTGGTGTGGCAATAATTATACAACTTTTAACAGGAGGAAATCTGACTTCTGGTAATATTTGGAATGTTCAAAGAATTCAATTGCCACCCGAACCTTGGGAGTTTGGTGATATCTATATAAAATTCCATGGTATTGCAACTTCTCTTAACATAACTCCCAACACTTTGTATGATGTTTTACATAACTTCTTACTAGTGGCTCCAGGAGAAGAACTTGCCTTTAGAGGAATAGGGACATTTATTATTGGAAAGCTATCTAGGTCTCCATGGGTTGGTGGATTGGTATCTACTGGTATATGGGCAACTATACATATGATAGCTAATCCATCTTACCAAGGAATTTTTGCCTTCGTTGCTGTGATGACTGCCTTTATAGGAGGGTTTTTTATGTTGTATATGATGTTGTTATCTAAAGATATTATGGTGGCAATATTAGTGCACTCAATATTTAATAGTTTAGTAGTTGCTTCACAAGGATTGTTGGGATTGTGATATGAAGATGAAGAAAATTTTTGTTCTTTTAATTTCAAGTTTGGTTCTTCTGATTTTAGCTTCTAGTATTATCACTGGATTAATTAAAATATCGCTTCCTGGCATGACAGTTTTGTCTGTCTCTAAGATTGAGATTGACCCTCAAAATGGTTATGAAGATAAGGTTACAGGTGAATGGAAAGGTTCATTCTGGGTTATTACGATGTTAACTGATTGTACAGACCAAGTGGCAGCATATACTTTTGATAAAACAGAATCTGAAAAAGGAACTAACACAATAGGCGATAAAACTCTTGTTCCTCAATCTACTATAACAATAAAAATAGACCCACAACAACCATATTGGGAAAGACCTCTAGAATTAAAATCTGTTACTGTAGTACCAGCAACCTATACAGGATATCAACATAGGGCTATGATTGGTTCTACATTGCCTTCCAATGAACTAATTGCTGGGGAGCTAATTTCTGGACATTATGAATGGGGTACAGGTTATTGGATTGCTCATACACCTTTCCTTGTGACTATTTTGAAAAATGGTGTAAAAATAAGTGACCCTATATTAATTGATACTTTAGGAGTACCAAAAACGTATCGGATTCCAAATACAGGTGAAGAATATCTAACGATTAGTGATTTAGGAAAGTTAGCAGTAGGTTATGGTGAGCCACAATTAGGGGATGTTATGTTCTTTAGTATGGATTATATTTTTAAGAAAGATTTAGCTTCTTTCAATTTAGTTAAATATGATGATGGTGCTACTTATAAAGACATCGGCTATTATCGTTTATATGAAACAGTAGACAAAAGTTCTTATTCTGTTTATTGGTACGGTTTCTTGAGATGGAATGCTGACCATTATGGCTTTCCAATTAAAAATACTCCTGCACCTTGGATTGACGAAGAAACTATGGTTGACGCTGACAAGTATGGCGGTTGGATAAATGCTGACACTACTCTTGATTTTGTTAGAAACCCCATTAAACCAGTAATATTTAAAACTGAAAAAGCGTCTGCTTTACCTCTTAACAAACAATCTTTCTTGTCGTTGACAGAATATTTAGTTGATAAGGGTGTAACTCTGATTGACCCATGGGTATGGAAAGACTCAACAAAACCAGAAGTAATAACAGAATCAGCAACAGGAGCAAAGAAATTAAGAGTATATTTACCATTTGGTTCTATGAATTCTTTAATAACGATAAAAATTTCTACAGAACTTGCAGACACTATTGTTTGGCAACCTCAGGCGGCGAATATTAAAATTACTTCTATGCCTGATTTAGGAGATATAGGTGATAGAAAGTTGGGGAGTATAACATTAAAACAAGAATCGGCTGTTGCAAGTTCTGGAATAATATCTTTAACTGTTATTCCCACAACTGCGCCTCTATCAATAAATCCCCCATCGTTTGGTACTGGAACTATGAATCCAGGAGATATTAAAACATTCACTTATGAAGTCGTTAATTTGGGAGGAGATGCAAATGTTCCCTTCACAATTACAGCTGTTATAACAAATTCTCTTGGAGCAGTAACTGATACAGGAACAGCCTCTGGAACACTGCTTCCTAAAGGTGTTGGTGGTGAAACAATCTTAACAGTTTATACTATGGATGACAAATCCAAAGAGAAAGTTAGTGGTATCACAATTACTATAACATATGACAGTCAATCAAAAACGGATGTTACTAGCGATGGTTCAAGGACATGGAATCTCGGTTCTATAACACCAACAGTTACAATAACAAGTGCCGAAACACCGACATTTAAATCTAAGACTGTATCTCAAAAATTAGTGGCAGGTCCAAACACTGTATATTTATGGTTAATAAGACAAGGAACCATAGAAATAGATAACACACTAATGTATATTTTGATAGCTGGAACCATTATCTCTGTGATTATTGTTATAGCTGTTATTTTAATATGGTATTGGAAAAAGAAGCGAACAGGAGAAATAGTTGGGATACATTATTGACAAAAAAATTGAGGATTGACTATACCATAAAAATAGAGAATAAACCAGTCTATGCTATCATAAGTAAAACATTGCCAGGAGTTTACAAAGTGTCTTTTTATTTTGGAAATAAACAATTGACAACAGGAACTATCCGAGCACCGAGTTTTAAAGTGTTAATTTCTTCAGTTAATAGCGAACTTGAAAAATTCTTTGCACAGGTGTTGAGTGAGTAAAATGAAAATATATTTAGGAATAGGCTTGGGATTAATGTTTCTTGGGTTGATAATACCTTATGCTCTACCATATTTGAATGTGCCTTTACCATTTAGTTTAATTTCACCTAATTCAATAAAAGATGCTTATGTGAGTAGTAGATATGCTAATACAAATTTTGGCACTAATCTAGCGATAAGTGTCGGAGAAAGTTATTACACAAGTGGTGGAAATACTTTTCCAGAGCATTTGTGGGGATTTATCGAATTTAATCTTCCAGTGTTGACAGGTGCAAGATTAAATTCTGCAACTTTAAAACTATATATAGTTACAGGAGAAAGGCGTTCAGAGACATTTTATAGAATAACCAGCCCTTGGAGTGAAACAAGTATAACCTGGAATAATCAACCAACGAGGTCATTGGTGAACACTGTTAGTATATATACAAGTGCAAGTGGATGGCTGTCAATTGATTTAACAGCGATGGTTAAAGACGCTTATGCCATCGCAAATGTTTTTGGTGTAGCTATAGAAGATATGGGACCTGATTATGGAAAAGTTGTTTATTCATCTAGAGAAGGTGCTCAACCTCCTGTTTTAGAAATAGATTATACTGTTTTGGCTTCATATACAATAACTTTCAATTCTAATCCAGTATCAGGAGTTCCAGTAACAATAGATGGCGCAGTTGCCGAAAAAACATCTTTTCAAAAAGTTTTTGTACAAGATTCCGAACATACAATAAGTGTGCCGTCAAAATATAATAGTATCACTAAATCGTATGATTTTAAACAGTGGGAAGATGGTTCAATAAGCACTAGTAGAATATTAAAAGTAACTGGAAATGCCATTCTAACAGCCTATTATACCGAAGTTGTTCCACCGAACTATACACTTACTCTTGTCTCGACACCTATTAAATCAATATCTTGCAATTTAGATATGACAGCTACTTTATTGACTGATTGGTCTGGAAAATTAGCAGAGGGAACGCATACAATAACAATTCCAGCATCACATGAGACTGGAGGTAAAATATACAATTTCAAGAATTGGGAAGATGCTTCTACAAACACTATACGAACATTTACTATATCTTCTGATATGACGTTATCTATGTTGTATGAGGCATATACTCCTCCATCAACTGGAAAAGGTTCGCTTGATGTATATGGTTACTATATGGATACAGAAGTATCATCTACAGTTGATATATATGACTTGTTGTATGGTAACAAAAAGGCATCAATGACAACTCACTTTATTATAGAATTAGACCAAGGAACATATACATTAACAGCTACATATTCAGGTTTGACCATAAGCAATGTTTATGTTGTAGAAGCTGGAAAAACTGTTAGGGTGAATTTTTACTTTTCTCCACAAAAATCCACAATAGAGATAAAAGCATATGAAGGAACAACTTCAATACAAGCAAGTGTCACAATACAAGGGATAGGAAATTACACAACACCAATAACTGTTACTTTAAATCCAGGAACTTATGTGGTTTTAATAACATACCGAGGAATCACAAAAATAGAAACAATAACAGTTGCGAGTAATACAGCATACAATATAACTGAGTTCTTTGAGAAACCTACTGTATTGTCCACTATTTTATTACAATCGTTATTTTTTATCTCTGGTGTTGTTGTTATAATATTTGGATTTATAAAGAAAAAATGGGAAGAACATACTATAAGTTACTAAAAATTCATGGAGGAGATGTTAAATGAAAAGCAAAATAGATTTAATATTGATAATTGGTTCAGTGCTAATAGCACTTGGTATAGGTTTGTTTGTTAAAAATACAATGGATGGCGATATCACACCGCCAGAGTTTATTTACACATATCCAGCGTCAGGTGGTGTTTATCCAATCTTAGACTATCTGCATGCTAATGTTAGAGATGTACAAAGCGGAGTTAAATCGGTTATCTATTATGATAAATTTTACGAATCTGGGATTTCTTTAGTATGGAGAGGAACCAATACTTGGCAATTTGAACTAACAACTTTGATAACAGAAGAAGGAACATATCCTTTTGTTTTCAGAGCAGAGAATAATGAGGGATTAGCAAGCGAATTGAGGGGCAACTACACTATAAGCTATACAGACCTCACTGGTGAATGGTACATAAACGATGTTAATGGGGCAATAATATCACCTAGTTCAAATCTAACCTTTAAGTTTCTCAAGTTAACTGGAGTAAGTGATACTTATGTGAGGACAAATGTAAATATACTAGGAGAATCAGGAAAGAATTACACATTTGAACTTAAATACTCGTACGTTGATTTTGTCTTTTGGCAAGAAAGCATTATTGTTGAATTAGATAATTATGTGATTTCATTGAGAGCTGAGGATATAAACAATGGTAGAGGCTTCACATCAACGGTTTATATGACGACTATTGTTCCATATGAGTCTTACCTGCCTTACATATTCACTATTTCAGGTGCTGGATTAATCATTGTGTATTGTATAGTGAGATTGAAGAGGTTGTGGAAATAAATGAACAAAAAACATCTGTTACCAATAATGTTATTGATACTAGTTCCTACTGTCTTTGGTGCTGTTTATTTCTTACAGCTTAGACCTTTTGAGCTTGTCTCAAAATCTTACTTCTTTTGGACTAATTACACACTGAATACGCAAACAGACCCTTCACCTGTGCTTGATATTGAGCAAACAAGTCCTGCTTATGCTATTGTTTACGGATTAGTAATACAATTAGAAGATATTAATGGCAATTTGTATAGAACTATTGCAGGTTCAGAATCTGACCCTCAATTAAGAGTACAATATAGTTTTGGTTCTGGACTAAAAGTGTATAATGGAAAATACTGGATAAGTGTTGCTATTCCTATTAGTACTTCAGATAAACTTGTTGTGAAAGTATATTCATATATTTCTGGTTGGACGCTTGTAGGAACATGGAAAACAGGAGAATTGAAAGCTAACGAAATGGGATATGGATATTTAGATATGTATTATTATATTGATAGTAGGTCTGGTTCATATATATACAAATTCAGAGTTGGTGGAACAACTTCACGTATTAATGTTCCTTTAAATGTAGTTCCTGTAGTGCCACCGAAGGCTTCTTTTACGTGGTCTCCATCATCTGTGTATGCTAATGACATCGTGACATTTAATGCCTCTGCCTCAACACCTGATGGTGGTTCTATTATAAGTTATGATTGGAATTTTGGTGATGGTAGCATCGGTTCTGGAGTTATTGTTACGCATACCTATACAACTGCAAAAGATTACATAGTCACGTTAACTATAACAGACAGCGATGGACAAACTGGGCAACTACAAAAAACTTTAACAATAAAAACACTGCCTAAAGCTTCATTTACATATTCTTCTAATCCTACTGTAGGGAAAACTGTAACATTTACATCAACTTCGACTGGTTCAATAATATCATATACATGGACTTTTGGTGATGGAAAAACAGGTACAGGAAAAATAGCATATAATACTTATTCAAATCCTGGACCTTATGTGGTTTCCTTGACAGTAGATGACGGTGCTAAAATTGATACTGCTACTCAAACCTTAATTGTTTCAGATTTACCTCCTACTGTTTCGATAATAAATCCACTTGATATGAGGTTTCCATCTAACAGATTAGTTAATTTGACTGTAGTTGTAAAAAAAGACAGTTCACTAGTGAGTAACGCCATAGTTAGGATGGATATTAAAAGAGATTCTACTTATTTGATTACACAATCATCCGCTACTGGAACAGATGGAAGAACAACATTTACATTTACAAGTCCTTTATCTGGAACGTATATAGCAGATTTTACAGTGGGAGATGCTGTAACTCCAACTAATTCATTCACAATGTTCACTATTGCTGGATTAGATATACAATTCATTAACCCATCAACTACTCAATATTATGATTTAACAGGAGGTTACGACTTAATACTTAATGGAAAGGTAATTGATTCGGAAACAGGATTTGATTTAGCAATAACATTCAACCCAGAAATATATGAAGTTAGAGGACCAAATAATGAATTAGTGTATAGTGAAAAGCCACTTATCTCAGGTGCCATGTTTACTTTTAAAGCAAAAATATATAATTTTTACAAGGTTGAACAAGTAATTGACAGGACAGTCACTGTAAATTTAAGGTTTTCTAGTATTAATTATTATTCGATAAGCAAGTCTTTACCCATAACAATGAAAACTCCAACATTATATCCTAAGTTGGTGGATAACTACAGGAATCCTTTACCTAACACTATACCAACAGGAACGTCCGAGTTTTATGTTATGTTTTACACTTATCCAGAGCAACTCTTCAGCGATTTAACCCAAGATAAAATAGGGATAATCATTGAAAAACCAGATAAAACAAGACTAATTGGCGGACAAACTTTTACCATTTATTGGCAAGATTCAAAACAACGATTGTATGTTAATTATGCCTTTGAACAATTAGGAACTTATAAAGTTGAGGTTTCAGTCACTGGTTTATCATTTGATGTTCCCAGCAAAACATTTTTCTTGAACGTTGAAGAGGCTAGTGTTTTGCCATGGTGGATAACAAGTCCATATGTTTGGCTTGTTGCTGGAATAATCGTTTTTATAATATTGATTAAGAGGCGTAAAGGTGGAAGAAAAATTGAAACTTGGTAAATTTCTTATCTTTTTGCCATTGTTTCTATATTTAATTTTTCCTTCTTTTCAACAAACATATTCTTATACATTAACACACAATGTTGCTGTCGAATATGCCTCGAATGTTAGTTATATAATAAAATGTTCTCTTTCGGGAGCTTCTCCCTCTGGTAAGAAAGTTTCTTTTGAACCTGATTGGCTATTACCTAAAATTTATTATACTGATGCCTATGGAAATATAGAAATAAATGTGACTATGCCATCTCCTGGACCGCACCAGATAAAGTTTGTCAGTCCAGATTCACCAGCTTTATTCCAAACAGTTTCAGCCTCGTTTACAGTTAAGAAAGGAATTACACCCGTGTTATCATATAGCTCAGTCCAATACTTTGACCCAGAAACTACTTATAATGATATTTTAATAAGTGCTACTGCTCAAGATACATATTCAAAGTCGGGGATTTCTTTACCTAATTGGGATGTCATAACAATATCTACTCCAGTCCTAACAAATTGGAAAGTTGATAATTTGGGAGCAGGAACATTTCTGATAAGAATTGACCTCACTAGTAAAGTTGGCGGTGTTTTTAAATATACAATTAAACCATCATACACTGATTACATATCAGTTCCTGTTGATGTTACAGTTCTAGTTGGAAGTAAAGCTATATTGAAGGTAAAATATGTCTTTAGTGACGGCACTTCTGGTTGGTTCAATGAGGAACAAAGTGCTATGATAAACAAAGAAACCACTTATTTAGATATCTACATTTATAACACTAAAAACACACTTTTAAGTGCTAGTCTAACTCAATTTTTAATAGGAGTTTCTGATATACCTGAAATAGTTCCAGTTTCTCCTGGACATTTTAGAGTTAATTATGATTTCTATCCTGTAACTTTTACTACACTGACAATATCAGCAAAGTATGTTAATCCTTATTATCAAGAATTCAATGCACAATTGAAGGTATCTACTGTCACTCTAGGATTTGATATTTGGAAGTTCATAACTAGTCCTTTTATATTGGTTCCTATCTTGTTAATAGTGTTATATATAGGAATAAAGATATTCAGGAGGAAAAAACCAATTGAAACATTTTAAAGCTGTGGTTATTATTCTATTGTTAGTTTCGGTATGGTTTATAAATCAAAATCACTTTGTCGCTAAAGTGGAAGCATGGGGACCAGTATCTCATGTGTATATGACAGAAATGGCTCTCAATCAATCAAATTTAAACTCTTTGACATCTATAATAAACAACAACAAAAGATGGTTCCTCACTGGTTTGATGTTTCCTGATGTTGTGGTTATATACTATTATACAGAGTTTATCAGTTACCAAAGTACACATGATATTGGTACATTCTACAAAAATTTATGGGATGATGCAGTGAATAGAGGTTCTGCACAAGCAAAAGCTTTCGCTTTAGGTGTAGGGACACATTTGATACAAGATAGTGTGGCACATAATATTTACATACCTAACAAAATAAGAGGAACCCTTATACAAAATAATATAATACATCCTACAGTTGAAGGAATATTGGAAGCTCGATTGATAGATGAGCAAAAACCTTCTAAAGCAATGGCAGAAACAGCATTTGATATGTGGAATGTTCCTTTTACTGATTCTGGGATGAATAACTTAAAACCAATAGATTGGGCTGATGGTATATTAGGAAAGATTGATAACCCAGAAACGCCAGCAGATGAGTCATTTAGGGATGAAGCTGCTATCTTTGTTGGGATATTGTCTGGAGGTGGTTTTGGTGGTAGTTTTATGGGTTGGTCATTTGGTAGACAGGTAGGTATGCTTTGGGATATATTTAGAGGAGTTTCAAGTATTATAAAACTAGCAATTCCAAGAGGGGATGCCGACCAATATACTCAGAAAGCAGTCGAAAATACAATTTCTTGGTATAATAGCGATGATGGCTCTGCTAATAGACTATTAGAATTTATTTCTGGAGTTGACCCAACAGGATTCGCTAATTTATCAGCAGCTGATGGATTCGTAACTATATGGACTTACACGGTTCTTATACTTCTTAGCATATCCATATTTTACTATTATTGGAGGAAAAGGAAGCCTTCATTCGGGTGACTGTTAATGAAATTTGAGATAGTTTATCCCGTGAAGGTAAATGGACAATATTTTAGTGCAATTATAACAAAAGAAAATAAAAAGTATCTGGTTGAGTTATCACTTGGTGATAATATTATAGATAGGAAAGAATTAAGTGGTATGTCTTTGAGAGAAGTTGTAGCCAGAATAAAACAAGGTATGGAAAAATATTTTTATACAGAGTTGCCCAGACATGTTAAAGAAAGCAAAGGAATCTGGTGAAAATGGGAACATTAAGTAAAGCAATTGCATTAATAATAATAATATCTGTTGGTACATATTGGTTTCTTTCTCTTCCTGAGTCTCAACCCTACAAACCTATTCCAACCTTAACTGTTAATTATCCGAGTCTTATCAATTATGGTGATTCTGTCACAATAAAAGCTTTATTCAATTATACATTACCACAAATGTTCCAACCAATCGAAGAATTTTTGTATTTTCTAAACTATAGAGTATATCTTATAAAAGATAAGACGTTACTACTATACAGATATGGACCAACAGGATGGGGAAGTGTAAAATATGGGCAAACTGATTCTAACGGTATGATTAGTTGGACTTTTATAATCTCAGAGAATGTCACTTCTTTAGCTTATAAGGTTGTTTATGATGGGGGATTGTTATTCCAACCAGCAGAAAGTATCGAGATGGCGATAAATGTTTTCTCTACACCGCCACCTTCAACTATTAAATATTCTCTAACTATTCAATCAGCAATTGGTGGAGATACTACACCAATTGCTGGTACATACAGTTATGATAATGGGACAATAGTAAATGTTTATGCAAATGCAAGTGTGGGATATGAATTTTACCATTGGTTGGTAAATGGAACAGAAAATTATAATAATCCTCTATCTTTAGTTATGACAGACAATTATGTTGTTACTCCAGTGTTTTCACTTCAATCTCCAGTAGCTTATACAATAACTGTGGATAGTGCAATTGGTGGAACAACAAGTCCTCCAGCTGGTACTTACACAGTTTATACTGGAGAGTCGTTTGCTATTATTAATATCGCTGATACCAATTATGTCTTTAAATACTGGATTGTTAACGGATTATACAACACATCTCAAATATATTCAATAACTAATGTCCAGATGGACTATCGCATTACACCAGTGTTCGAACTAATATCAGAACAAGGTTATGGACAACTATACATAAAATCAAGAGCCTTAGCTGATTTCAATGGAGATGGTCTTGTAGACAGTATAGATAATAGTATATTAAAAGAAGCCTTTGGTTCAACACCAGATAGTGCAAATTGGAATCCACTTTGTGATATCAATGGTGATAACAAAGTTGATAGTAAAGACCAAGGTTATTTTTCAGTGGTTTATGGAACAGTTGTTGAAGGAGTGATATATGATTACGATTTTGCCAATTCAGTATGGAAAGAAGTTTGGAGGAATGGACCATTTGATAGTTCAGAAAAATTCATTGGAAATTTCACTGGTGGAGTACATAAGATGAAGGTTGAATTATGGTATGGACCATCATATAAAGAGTGGAACATAAGTGACATAACATTTGTTAAAGACACTAAATATCTATGGGAACCAAAACTAAATCTTTACACTGTTCCTTTGCCTAATCCATACACACTTTTACCATTTTTCACGCTACAATTAACCGGCGACCAAGCAAATATATTAAAGTGGTTTGGATTAATTGTGTCTGTGAGTTCGGCATTTGTTCTTATTGTTGTTCTGTTGAAATGGAAGAAGAAATTAACATAATAAAATTTAAATAGTTGAAGAAGTAATATATTTTGGATAAAAGGTGGGGATGATATGAAGCGAGTAATTACAAGGAGACTAAAAATATTTTTCATATCATTGAGCATATTTATTTCTGTTCTATCGTTTATGCCTAGCCTCACCGATGCTTATGAAACCACTACAAAAATTTTAGATTCTGGTGATAACCTGATTCATGGTGCTATTTATCACGATAGTTACCTCTGGTTTTCTACACAAACAACACCTGCAAGAATAATTAAAATGAATCCCTTAACTTTGAATTATGAAAAAGTCGTTTTAGGTTCTGGATTAAATTATGGAGATGATATTGAGTATGCAAATAATTTTATTTGGGTTGCTATCAAAACATCACCTGCTAGATTAATTAAAGTGACGAAGACATCTCTCTCATGGGAAACAGCAATCACATTTTCTTCTTCAGAGTTGAATGGAAGTCAATCACTTGTATATGATTATAATTATCTTTGGATTGGTGGACACAATGGGAGGATTGCAAGAGTTAATTTAACATCATTAGCTTATACAGTTTATGATTATTCTGCCGTTGTTGGTTCTGCTTTTATTCATGGAATCACAAGTGGCAATAACTTCGTATTGGCAACTGCAACTAGAGCGGGTACGTATCCTGCATATGTTTTAAAAATTAATTACTCTAATCCAACTTCATATGATTGGGTAAATATAGGAGATAACACAATTTCAGATGACATTGCTTATTATGATGGCTACTTATACTGTGCTACCGAATTATATCCATATCGTATATATAAGATTAATGGAGCAAATATATCAGATTACACTTTTGCGGGAGTTGGTAGTTCTGCGTGTTATGGAATAACTGCCCAATATGAAAAATTATGGGCGTATTATTATAGTGCTCCAGGAACAATTCGAAAGTTAAATACAAGCTTATCTGTTCTTGAAACTATTTATTTATCAACAGGTTATGATAGTGCTAATGAAATGGTTTTTTCTGATGATGGTATTGGATTTGTGACTTGTTGGATGTCTCCCGCAAGAGTTGTAAAATTCGTGGGAATTGTGGGCTTACATAGGATACAAGAATTTACATACACAGTTGGAACTCTGCCAACTATTTCAGTCAGGATGACTAATGATAGTCGCTATAATTTAATCAATAAAAATGTTACTTTCAGGATTTATCTGAATGATAGTTTATTCGATACACTAACGGGACAAACAGATAGTGAAGGTTTATTTAGCAAATCATTTAACAAAAAGCTTTATGGGAAAGGGACACTGCTTTTCAATTTTACAGATACAACGGATAATATAGAAAGTTATTCATATCATTGTGATTATGAAGTTAAAATAGAATCGTTTGATGAGATATACATTAACCCGCTTATTCTACAACAAGGACAAACCCTTAATGTGTCTTGTTTTTACAAATCAGCATCCACAATAAATGAAACACATGTTAAACTTATGGATGTATGGTGGAAAGGAAGAGTAATCAAAGCTGGTGAAACTTCTACCTACGCTTGCAATGATTTTGACCTATACAATGAAACATCAACTTTATATCCATTAAGAAACACTTGGTCTGGAAGTTATACTGATATTTCATGGACTCCTGGAACATATTATTTGAATATGACCTTGTATTTGAGAGGTAGTGATTATTATTTGGGCAGCGCACTTTCAACCAATTTCAATGTTCAACAACCTACTGGACCACCAACTGAAGGAGGCTCAGGAATGGTTACATCACAAAGTTTATTGGTGATAGCAAAAGACTATAAGTTACAATTTATTAAAGGAGCTGAAATTCTAGTTTATGACAAATATCACGGACTAATAGGAAATAAAACAACTGATATTTATGGAACTGCTTCTTTCACTCTAATCAAAGGAGATTACAATGTCACGGCAAATTATGGAGGAAAAACCATCTCTGAAATGGTGTCTGTATATGATGAACCAGAGACCTTAGAATTAAAGTTTCCCGTTGAAGCTTTTATAACACCAACTGAACTTCTACTTGATATAAACAGCATTTTAATGTATGTTTTGGCTATAATTGGAATAATAGGAGCAGTAATTTTAGAAAGAAAAGGTTATGCACCTGTGGCTGTAGTTATTGGACTCGTTTCTGTTCTATTGTTCATAAGTGGAGGAATGTTAACTTTTAGACTAATCCCACCATTCTTCACAATTCCAAGTTTTGAATTACCACAAATAACATTACCAACATTCACTTTACCAGAATTTGCTTTACCAGATTTCAGTCAGATTGCTCCTAACCTGCAATTCAATATATTTTCACTAACATTGGAAAATATTATCATATTAGCGATTGGAATTTCGGCTATTATACTGTTTTCTTATGGTCTTTATCGTTATATGGGAAGAAGAGAAAAACAAGCAAAGAGAACTAAGATAGGGAGATTTAAAGGTCCAGTGAGAAGAAAATGAACGTAAAAACGGCAGTTGCAGTAGGAATAATTTCAGGAATTATGATTGGTATATTCCTATCTTCTATGCTAAATCTTAGGTTACAATTAGGATTACTACCAACAGTAACAATGATTGAGATTACACCTGCAAACATAGTTAATATGACGATTGAAACTGAATTCATAGTTAATGCTTCAGTTGATATTGGAAATAATCAATTAGCTATGTGGGTGTTAAGTCTCAGATGGAATCCTGTAGTTTTACAGTTGATAGCTGAACCCATTGAAGGTCCATTTGTTAAGAGTCAAGTAAAAGGCATGACGATTTTTCTATATGAGAAAATTGAATATAACATAGGATATATAAAAGGTTTGTGTTGTGCAGTTTTAAGCCCATCTACATATGGAACAGCAACTGGAAGTGGAGTTATCGCAACATTCAAATTTAGAACAAAAATTGCAGGAAGTTCAATGTTAGACCTTTATGGACCAGATGACACAATGCTAAAACCTATATGGAGAGATGGTCAATATAGTGTAGATTATGAATTTGATACTGTAGTTGATGGTACAATAAGTGTTGTGCCAGAGTTTCTAGAGTTAATTATTATTCCTTTATTCTTTGCTACAACTTTAATAGTGGTGTCCATAACTAAACTGAAAAAGGCTAAACAATTAGGACCAGTGAGGAGAAGATGAGAAAGAAAATAATAGTTGTATTCAGTTTATTCATTCTATATTTAATACTGTTGAGTGGAAAGATAACTTATGCTCAAATAGAGTATAAAGTAACCATAATGACTACTGGTGGTGGTACAACAATTCCAATTCCAGGAAATTACACATATACAACAGGGGATGTGATTAATATAACAGCTATACCACTGCCTTTTTATAAGTTTGATTGTTGGACTATAAACAATGTTATCACTGAGAAAGCGAATCCACTTATGACATTAGCAGATTCTGATAAGACAATTGTTGCACATTTTAGTTTTAATTTATCATCTCCTTTGGAGATAATAATAATGATAGGAAAAACAGTTGAAAGTTTTATTGGCGTACAAGGAATACCATTAACACTTGGATTTGCAACTATTCTAGTGATAATATGGTTAGCTCCGTGGATTTTACCTATAATCTTATCTAGTAGGAGGAGATATTATTGAAGTGGAAAAGTTTCTTTATGATATGTGGATTGTTTATGTTAGTAACCGTCGGTATTGTGTTCATATTATTGCAATTGCAAAGTACGGTTCTAGATTATTATCAGATAAGTTATTTTGATAGAACTTTAACGTGTTTATTGTCTGGATTTCTAGTGTTTTTGATAGTGGCATCGATAATTTATAACGTTAAGAAATTCAAATTCTTCATAGAGGCTTGAAAATGAATGTTACAGCATTCATAACGAAATTGAAGAGGAATAATAAATGGCGAGTACAGAAGAAATGATTAAAAACTACAAGGTTCGTGAGTTAGAAAGGATATTAGAAGAATTCAAATGAGGCTAGTGTTATGAGAAAAGTAGTTTTCATTATAGGGTTCATAATTTTAGCTTTGGGTGTTTTACCACATTTAGGTTTTGTATCTTTTGCTTTGGCACCAACTTTTCCTGATAGGAAGGTTGGTGTTAATGTGGGTGACCATATCGCTTACACTGTTACTTATTCATTTGGTTTAGAGTGGATGTCATATACAATAGACATTTATATAAATTCTATATCTGGAACTATCATTTACTACACTCAAATATGTGATTATCCTCGTCCTTCCACCAGTACAATAATTTCAGATGTTTCATCTACAGAGATAGCTAAGTTAGGTGGTGGTATGTTTATTGGTGCTAATTTAACCATTGGGGACTTGATTTTGTATCAATATGCTATATTTTTAACTGACGGCACTCAAATTTATTATGATTTTTACATTACTTCATCTAAACAAAAAACTTACTGGAACCAACTTCGTACTGTAAACATTGCAGAATATATCTCGGGAGAATATAGCATATCTTATTACTTTGACAAAGTTACAGGGATATGTGTTGAAGCATATCTCACTGTAACTTATGGTGGAATTAGTGGTTATTTGCAACTTCTTAACACGAAGTATGAAAGTAATGTTTCGCTACCAATTCCGTATTGGATAACAGTATCTGCAAACACTACCACAATATTCATTAATGTTTATGTAGGCGGATTTTACTATGATTATCTTTATGGTGGAAACACAGTTATATTAGGATTATATGGTGAGCAAACGATTTCAGTGGATTCCCAAATCCCTGATTCTTATAATAAAGATTATCAATATGTGTGTATTAACAATAATCAGAAAGTTACTCCTTTAAGTAACGGCACACATATTACATTTTATTTCAGTTATACCAAAATCACACCCATTCTACAAAAACCCACGCCTATCATAACACTTGTCACTCCAACTCATAAAGAAGGAGAATATAGTTATTTCCCAAACGAAGAAATTTCATTTTCTGCTGATAAATCTGTATCTGCAAACGGAAATATAGTTTCTCCCCATTTGATTTTTTCTGGAGTAGTTTTAATGTCTATCGGTTATTTCACTGGTAAGAAAAAGGAATCTATATGACAATCGAAGAAATCTTCAGTGAGTTACTAAATTGGCTTCTAGGAGGAATAGCGTTATCTACAGTTGTAAGTATAATTCTGATACTTGTTGTTATATACTTAGGAATGAAAGTGACTAAAGGAATACTAATACAGTCACTACTTTTAATTGTTGCTTGGTTGCCGTCAATAATCATTACATTTGCCATAGACACATCAACATTAGAACCACAACCAATTATACCATTAAGAGGAGTGGGATTGGTGTTATTTCCTTACACTTGGGACACATTGTTTGGTTGGTTTGTAGATACCCAAATAGGAGTTATTAGTCTTCTGATGATTGTTATTTCATATATTGCTTTCTTGCATTTGTCTATTATCTTTTGTAAGAACTATCAAATAAAAGTTTTTCTCTCTCCTATTATAGCTTACATTGTATTAGTGGGTTTGGGACTAGGGATGATAAACTTTCACTCGTACTTGTTTAATTCGTATGTAAACTACGCTTATTCTATTGGAATACATCCTATCATGCCTGTGTTGTTTTTGGTATTTCTTTTCCTTATAGTTATAATAATGGTTTATAGCCGTAAACCAAAGGTGTTAAGATAATGCCTAAAGGTGTCTATGTTAAAACCGAATCACATAGAAAAAAGTTATCAGAGGTACAGCTTAAACATTGGGAAGAACACCCTGAGAGGAGAGAAAGCTTATCAGAGTCCGTATTAAAGTATTGGGAAAACAACCCAGAGAGGAAATCAAAAATAGTTACTGAATGTAGTGCAAGATTCACGAAGTTATGGGCAGATTCTAGTTTTAGAGAAAAAACAATAAAAACAATGAAGGAAAGATTTAAAATAGAGCGTCAAAAACACAATCAACAGTTGATGGATGTGTTAGAAGACTTAAAGTCCCAAGGTTTTAGATGCATACCTTTAATAGGATTAGTACTGATGCTATAGCTATTACTGGGAATAATGTTAAAGTTTATGCAATAGAATTAGAAAAATCGGGGGTTAATAAAAGAAAAATGTATAATTATATGACAACTAAATATTTTGATGATGTTATGTGGTTCATCATTAAGCGTTTATTTTCACGGAAGGAACAGCGTTGCCAGTGACTATGGATAGTTTTGAGATGCTAGGATTGTTTTATGGAAGGAAACATATTTCGAAACCAAGTAAGTGATTTAAATGCCAGACGCAAAGAGAATAATAAATGAATTGAAAAAACTTTCACGAAGAGAACAAGAGTTCATGTTTAATTTCTTTGGAACTAAGACTGGAAATAAGACAATAGACCTAAGAAACTTTGATTTTGATTTGGATGTTTACAAGTACAAGAATGTGCTTAGAATGAAAAGGCTCTTTGAACCAATGTATGAATTGAATGAACAAGAAGTAAGAAAGTTAGCCAAACAGTTTGGATTGTAGGATTCTGAACATGAAGGAAATCAATAAATAAGGTGACAAATTTGGAATGTAATGGAATGAACATGATAGATAATACTGAAACTTTAAGAAAATGTGAGAAATGTGGTAAGGATTTTGTTAGTACTGGAAATAGGTTTTGTTCGGTTAGTTGTAAAGCAAGCTATGCTGCTGGAGTAAGAAATTCACATAAATGGCATCATAGTGAAGAAACCAAGAGAAAAATATCTCTGAGGGCGATAGGAAGGAAACTGTCAGATGGACAGAAACTTAAACTTTCTTTAACGAGAAGGAATAAAAAATTATCAAAGATAACTAGAATGAAAATGAGAGAATCTGCGAGTTGGACAAAAGATAAATATGAACATTCTTTGTGTGGTTTTAAAGGACATTTTAGAAAGAACAAACGTGGAACTTTTCATTGTCCACATTGTAGGTCTATAGTAAATATACAGAATATGTCACCCTATACAGAAATTTTACCATTATGCTCTTGTGGTTGTGGTGAATATGTTACCAAAATAAACAATAAGTTTATTCATGGTCATAATGTTAAGATATGCAATCCAGGTTTTCAAAAAGGAAAGTCATCTTGGAACCAGGGCTTAACAAAAGAGATAGACTCAAGGCTTGTAGAAGTATCCGCAAAACAGAGGCTTAGAATGTTAGAGACTGGTGGACCAATGAAAGAACAATCCACAGTTAAAAAGATGGTTGAGACTATGTATAAACATTACCCAAATTGGTCTGAGAAACAAGTTTTGGTAGCATTAGAAGTTTGTAGAAAGAGATGGACAAACCAAGAGGAGGTAGAAAAACAGAGAAAATTAATGAAAGAGAAGAATCCAATGTTTAATCCAGAGTATGTTGTTAAAGTTATACAAGGAGCACATAAAAGACCAACAGGAATCGAAAACCAGTTCATTGTAATATACAAAAAATATGGTTTACCTTACAAGTATACTGGAGATGGTAGTTATTTAGTTGGTAACCATAATCCAGATTTCATAGCAACAAATGGTTTAAGTAAAGCTATTGATTTGTTTGGTTCTCATTGGCATAGTGTTGATAATGGTGTTGTTAGAGAAATTTATTTTAAAGAACATGGTTATGAGCTACTAATCTTATGGGAATGGGAACTGTTTAATGTTGATAAAGTTTTAGCGAAGGTCAATGAATTCACAATAGGGAATATCAACATTGAATCTGATTTTGTACTAGAATTTTTACTACATGAAGGCTATCTAGAGTTTACCAATGGTTTATATACTATTACAGAAAAAGGTTTACAGTTTGTTAAGGAGGTGTAGGAAAAAGTGCCATTTATATCAGAGGACGTTGAACAAGCAATCATAAAAGAATTTGCTAGAGTGGTTGGAGTAAAGCCCGACCAAGTGGATGTAGAGGTAGCAGACCGAGCTGAAGAACAAGGTATCAAATTAAAGGCACATAGTGAAATGAAAGATTTTGCTAGAGACACAGAATTATACATTAGAATGACAGGTAGGAATGAGTTCCAAATGACAGGGACAATACAAGACGTGGGAAAAGCAACCAGAAAGAGAGACATTAACCAAGCATACAAAGGTTATCCACAATCATTACCTAAAGCTATGGCTAGGGTTTTAAGCATGGTAAAAATTAAGAAATCGTACTGGTGATTACTTTGAGTTTATGCGAATGTGGATGTGACACTTTAGTTAGATTAGGTAACAAGTTTGTAAATGGACATAATAGAAAAGGATTACATCATAGTGATGAAACAAAAAGGAAGATAGGTTCATCTAATAAAGGACATAAACACAGTATGAAAACACGTACATTAATATCAGTTAGAACTAAACAAGCAATGACAGAAGAAGTTATAGAAAGAATGAAATCAAAATATGTCTTTACACCTAAACGCCTACAAAATATTAAATAAATTGGAGGTGATATAGAAGATGACAACAAAAAAGCAAATTGTAAAATTGGAGGATTATTTTGGTCACTATCCTCCTTTTAGGACACCTATTGGTAGCTCTGTTTATGTTCGAGTGAAAGGAAAGTTCAGAAAGATTGGAAGGATAATCAACATATCCAAAAGAGGTGGAATTTTAACTATTAAAAACATAAAAGGAAAACGTGAAGAATATGATTTAACAAAACAAGCTTGGAGAAAGTTCTTCATAACTCACACTGGAAAAGAAATAATAAGGAGATAAGTTGAGGAAGTTCTTGGATGATGGTTAAGATGAATATTCCTAGAGATTTCTAACTACTTGCGAAGAAACTAAGAGAACATGGATACACATTTAAAATGGGTTCTGAATACTTATACGCTACACCTAGAGGAAAGCCCGAAGAAGATAATATCAGATTAATGGCAGAAAAGAACACTAAATGGTTTGTATGGAAAGACTATTGGGATGAAAGTAAAAAAGAATGGGAACATACAGATAAGGGACCTACCTATGTGAATACGATAGGTGATGTGGTGAAATGGTTTTTAAAGAATATGTAAAAAGAAATTAACATGGAGGTGATAAACAATGGGTGGTAAAAGAAAAGGAGGATTCGGTAAAAAACTAATACGTCCAGATGAAACTATGACTGCAGTATTTGGTAGTAAGGCTATGAAACCCACAGAGATGACTAAGATATTTTTCCAATATATAAAAAGGAAAGGACTCAGAGATGGAAAATATGTTAAGGCTGATGCAAATCTTAATCCAATAATTGGCGGTGGAAAACAACCAGTATTTACAGGAATAAAGAAACTATGGCAGTACATTAAGAGAAGAGGATTGTATAAGTAAATAAACAACGGGAGGTAAAATACAAAAATGTCAAAAAAGAGAAAACTATCATTTGATTCTGAAGTAAAGAAATTAGCCAAAAAATGGAAGAGAGATGTGAGACAATTAGCTTTGAGACTACATAAACAGTCACCTAAAGCTTGGGCGTCAACTATATCAGGAATTGAAGGTCTCATATGGGAGGCAGTAGAAAATTATGGGAGGCAGTAGATAATTATATACTACATTCAAGGAGTTTTTTTAAAGGAAAGAAATAAACGAGAACACCTTCACTTTCTAATCAAACAATTAGCTATATGGGATTCACGATTCTCCAAGTTACGTTTAAAGTCACGTATAGGAAAATTAACAAATGGAATGAAATTTTTAGTACAACCAACAAAAAAAGGATTGAAAGAATATGATTTTTTGGATACCAAAGGCTACTTGGGAAGGCGAGATGTAGTAGTTGGAAAAATTGTTAAGAGTAGTAAGCGTCAAGGATGGTTTAGATTGATTCTATATTTACCAAGAAAACCTTAATAGGAGGTGATGTTATGGTGAAAGGAATACAATGGGAGAAATGGCTTTTAGCTAAAACTAGGTTAGGTTATGCTTATAATTGGACTACTTTAGTGAGTATGGCAAAGGAAACATTTATTTGGAAAACCTTTTACTACACCGCCTTAAAAAGAGCACTTAGGAACTTAATTAAGAAAGGTAAGTTCGTGCAACTTAAAAGAGGAATATACCAAAGGGCGAGGAAATGACTAAGAGAAAAAAGAAAATAGAGTATGAAGATGAAGATGTATTCGTTAGGAGAGGTAGAGCCGTTTATAAAGGTATATCTAAATTGTTATTTGGCAAGGTAGACCCAACAGAGTATTTCAGTAAGGTATGGACATTTCCTAGTAAGACTAAACCAGATAAACATTATACAGTTGTTAAATGGAAAAAGAATTTTAAACAATTTAGAAAAGGTATGATAACTTGTGATTGTCCTGCATTTCTGTTCCAAAAAGGTGCTATTAGTAAAAGAAAATGTAAACATACTAAAATGGTGAGAAGAGGGTGATTAAATGATGAATAACTTTATTTGTCCTGGTTGCGAGAAGGAAATAAAAAGCCTTGAAGATTTGATAGTACACTTAACAATAGCTCATAGCTGGAAACTTAGTAAATTAACCAAAAAAGAACTAAGAATAAGAAAAGGAAAAGATTAAAGAAACTTGGAGTGAAATAAATGATAAAAGGTGAATCATTCGATTTAATATCAGGAAACTACAAAATAATGGTAGTATATAATCCATTTGTTGGAGGTTATGCAGTATCCTTATTCCGTTTAGATGAGATAATAAAGGTAAAAACAGCTTTTAGTGAAACAGGTTTAAAACGTATTATCAACAAATGGAAGAAAATATCAAAAGAAAAATGGAAAAAAGTTAAGTTAGCAGAAATGAGGTGATGTTGGAAATGGAAATTATTTCTGTTGAAAAATTAGAATCTGTAGGACGTTATAGAAACGAAACTAGGTTTATAGTAAGAAATAAAAAAGGTGAAATCTCATTAATAATTGTAACAGATAGAATAATGGCTCAATTAATTCGTGAATGGAGAAAGAATAAATGACAAAAATGAGAAAAACAGTTAGAGAATTTAAAGTTGCTACTGCAAATAGGCTAAAAATTGTTAGAACTGAAACTTTCTCTGAATATAGCAGCACAATGAAAGATGAAGATATAAGAAAGAATGCTAAATCCATGGCTGAATTTATTTACAATGCTAGTTGTACACCATTTTTATCTAATTTCGTTACAGAATTGATTAGAAAGATAAATGAAGGAGAAGGTAGGTGAGATACAATGAAAATAACAAAACAACAAGCTAAAAAATTAAAAAATATGGATTTAAGTGGTACAAACAAGACTACTGACAGGGTTGAACCTGAAGTAATCCAAGAAGTTAGACCTAGCGAAGATGGGTTTACTGTAATATACAAGAATCTATCTGAAGTTGTTTTTGTTGCATCTATAGCTAAAGTTGAGAAAATTGAATGGCGAAAGGAGCCATCAAAAGAGTGGATTTATGTCCATTGGATAAGTATACAAGACATTCATAAGTAGTAAGGGAAGTATCAAAAGAAAGATGGAGGAAAATAAAACTTGCCAAGTGAACTGGAATATCTGATAAGAAAGTTCAAGGATAGAAGTTATGTTTTTTACTTTGATAAAAATATAGAAAATTTAATTCAATCTATTATGTGGAATTATCATGTATCAAAAACAGAAGCTAAAAAGCTTTTAGTAATTAGACTAAAGGTGTTAAAGATATGACGAAGCTATCAGAACGCCAAGAAAAATTAATGTACAGTTTGATATTTGGACTATCTGTATTTGTTTTGGTGGCGATAGGAATCTTCATTGTTAAGTCTATGGAAATCATTGGATATGGACTAATAGTTGTGTTGATTGGTGTTTTCAATGCTGACTTGTCACATGGTGAAAAAGAATTCCTTAATGTAGTAATATTGAATGAACTGATAATCGTTGTCTTAATGGTAGTGACTAGAATTGCTTATTATCTAGCTACATTCGAAGCTTGGGTTGGGAATCCTTTGAATATACTAACTGCTTTCATTGTTTATAGTGCCTTGTGCAATGTTTCGTCGATATTTGTTTGGTACATATTGAAAGGAAAATAGGAGCTAAAAATATGAAGAAAAGAAATATTTGGGTCACAATAATGGTTGTAGTCTTTCTAGGTGTAGCATTTGGTTACTGTTATCTCTACACGCAAAAAGTAGTTTTACAAGAAATATTGCCACAAATGGAGCCTATTTACATTATCATTTATGTCACGTTTGGATTTCCAGCTTCATACACATCAACTATAGTTGCCAATTGGTGGGAACGACAACCAACAGACCTTATCATTACATTTAGGGAAACATTGAAACGAACTCTAGTTTTCTATCTCGTTTTTATCCCTATAATTATGATGTATAACTATTTGATATTTGGACAATTCTTGCCACCATACTTTTGAGGTGAATAATTATGAGCTCTGGATTATCCTATGGCGAAAAGTTATTGTTGAGGACTATCTACAGATTTTCCAAGCCTCGTAAATTTCAATATGGACTAAATTACAAATACATTCCAAAAGCATTGCAGAAACACGTTAATTCCCTGTTCGATAAAAGATTAATATTCTACAAAACAAAGTATGGGAACAAATATTGGTTGCCAACGATTTATGGAAGAAATGTTGTTGAAACTGAGTTTAAATTAGATGTGCCTAAGATTAAAAGTCATGCTTTGGTTGGTACTCGTCCAATAAACTTAGATGAAGATAAAGTTAGAGCACCACGTGGTGTTATAGGAATAGAATTATCGGATATTGAAGCTGGTAGAAAATGTGAAAGATGTGGCAAAGGAACAATCAAAGTTGGCAGTGTTGGTGAAAGAACACATGATGAAGACGCTGAAATAATGTGGTGGGAAGGTTATTGTTCAAATTGTGGTCAAGCATATCAAGTGTTTAATGATTAAAGGGGGATATAAATGGTAAAAGGTAAACCTTGGAGTCATTATGAAGACCATTGGGCAGTTTTACCTACTCGTACAAGGGTTAATTTTAAAAATCCATTACAGAATTGGTTACTTAGAGAATGGAGAAAAGGTAAAAATACTTTTGTTTTGGTAGATATTGGTAGGATGATAATAATAGGTGGAGCCAGAGGACATTATGCCAATAAAGGAGATTATGTGACTTTGTTACATGACCAAACAAGAGCATTAATTGGAAGAGGAAAAGTAATAGTTGAAACGAGTAATGTTAGAAACTTAGCAAAATACACTAAGAAACCAAGTTTACCATTGTATGTGTTCAAATAGAAAAGGAAGTGATTAAAAATGACCGCTTGGAAAGAAGTCCGAGATTATAGCAAAATGAAAAAAGGAGACAAAATTCAATATAGAGGAAGAGTGGGCACTTTACTTACTAACGCATGTTATATAGTACATCCTCTGAGTGGACTATTTTATGCCGATATTCTTTGGGATGATGGAAGTAAATCAAAAGATTTTATGTTATGTTTAATAGGCTTAAAATGGAAACCAAAAAGGTGAAGATATGTCAAAAAGACTATCTAGACCTAAGCCAAGACCTGCTGATATACTATTTCCAGAATATGCTAAACTGAAACGTCAAGGTAGATGTCCATTTTGTAAACAGAAAATAAATCCTAAAGAGTTTAGAGATGAACGCTCAAGACGTGAATATCAAATTTCAGGACTATGTCAGAAATGCCAAGATAAAACATTTGGAAGGTAATTAAGAAAATGAAGATAAAAGACTTATCAAGTGGAACAGATGCGTGTTGTCAAACCCTAGAGTTATCAAAACATTTATTCTAATAGTGGTTGTTTTATCTTTAGGACTATCTATTTTGATAGCTCCTAGATATTTATTCCAATTTCTTCCAAATAGTCACTACATTGAATATGGCATACATTATTACTATCTAGACAGAACCTCATTTGAAATCAATAACGATGTTAAAAAGATATATGAGTTAGGAATCAAATATATCAGGATTGAACTGGATTATGACCCAAAAACCTTCTATACAGCTATTAATAACAAAACAAGATTATTATATTCGCTTGTATCGGAATATGGATTAAAAACCATGCCCATTGTTAGATACGATGATATAGGAGATAAACTGAAACAGTATATAGAAAATTGGCATGACGATATTGTTTACTATCAAATACTTAATGAGCCTGATGTTATGCAAACTTCTTGGGGATTAGGAGAATATATGGACGACGAATTAGACAAAATGGTTAGTGACATAGTGAATGAAATCAAAACATATGATTCGGATGCTTTAACAATTGTAAATTTAACATTGGTGATTCTTCGTCGCATTAACCTATTACAACTTTTCAAAAACAAGGTTGATTTCTTTGGTTTAGATGTCTATGAAGATACTGGACTAATAGCTTTTCCAAGTGTTTATAAAATGGTAAAAGAGATAACAAATAAAGAAATCTTTGTTACAGAATTTGGCAGGTTAGATAATACATCAGAGGAAGATAGAATTAGATTTTTTAATGAGGGAATAAGTATATTCAAAGGGATGGGAGTTGATATTGTTTTCTTTTTCGATTGGGCTACTGGATGGTACAAATTAGATGAAAATATACTTGGAAAGGTCACGAGATGAAAGATGAAACGATTTATTTTGGTAAAGTTCTTGTTGGAGGAATTGTTATCTATGCGCTATTATTCATCATTATTTACTTGTTAAAGAATTATTTCATTATCTTCACTGAAATATGGGAGTTTGTGGTGTTCTATTTGTTGTTAATTGTCCTACTTCCTTTTATTCTGGGCGTAATTAGTTTCACCTATTCAAATAAGATATTAGGTATAGATATGAAAATAGGATTTGGTTATTCTTGGTTAGTCGGTATGATTTATATTCTTTCAGCATGGCTTATCGTTTTATTTACAGAGACTACTTGGCAAACGTATTTTATCTACATAAATTTATTGTTAATATTTCTATATGCTTTCATAAACTTTGGATTAGTTAAATTGTTAGGTGAATGATTTTGGCTGATTATGAATATTATCCTTTCCATGAAGCAGAAAAACCTGAAGAGGAAAAGAAAAAGAAACGTAAAGTAAAGAAGGAAATGATAACAATTCATAGTGTTGATGAAGCTGAAAAGCTCAAGAAGAGTAAAAAGTTTAGAGAGTTGGGAAAAACAGTGTTATTGATAAAAACGCCAGAAGGAAAATTAGAACATGAAGTTTTCAGTCAAGACAGATGGAGAGCCTTAGAGCGTGCCATTGAATTGAAAAAATCTAATCAACAATTAAAAGTGAGGTTGGTGTTGTATTGAAAGAATTGAAAAGAGGAGACGAAGTTAAGCTTTAAATAGGTATTGTTGTGATGGCTGTATTCGAGCAAATATTTCAGATGCAGCTTATCTGAAACAGCCATCAGTCTATGATTTCTCCAAAGCAAAACGTGATGATAAAAGAACAAAATGTAGATGGGCGTGTAGATGAAAATAAGCTTTAAGAACATTCTAAAATATTGGCTACAAGGGTTTGTAATAGCTGTTTTTGCACTGTTAACAATGATATTTTTAATATTTTTTGCGATAAGTTCGTTACAAAACTGGGTTGATTCATTGCTTATGTTAATGTTATTCGTTTCTTTGTTTCCTCTTGTATTTGGAATCTTAAGTTGTGAACTCACAAAAAGAATATGGAAAGAAAATATAGATAAGAAATGGTATGTACATTGGTTGGTAGGTGTTACAAGTTTGGTGATTTTCTTCGCCTACTCTCACCTGACAGAATTATTTACACCTATATCTGAAACACTAAACCTTACAATAAACATTATCGTAACGCCAATTTTCTTTGGTTATGTGTCTAAAGGATTAGTTGATTTTAAAGTTCTAAACATGAAGATAAGTCTCCACGGTAAAACAAGACATTTTTGGAAAAAACCGCCAGAAAGCAATTTTGAGTATTGTGAAGTCTGTGCATTATATAAATTTCAAAGTTCGAAGTCAAGAAGTATAGTATAATTTCAATAAAAAAAGTATAGTATAAAATTTCAAAAATGTGGAGTATGGCGAAATGATAGATAAACGGTTGATGAGTAGTCTAAAGAAGTTAGACACTAGAAAAAGAAGATTTCTATTCAATTTCATAGGCACTAAAACAAATGACCAGTCAGCTGATTTCTATAATTTCCGTAGAGACTTGGAACTATACAAATTCAAAGGACAAGGAACATTGGTATCTTTGTTTTATAGAATGTACAAATTAACAAGAGAACAGTTATTGGATTTAGCTATGCATTTAGAAAGCGGAGGATACAAATGTTAAGGAGGAGGTGAGTGATAAATGGGAAGGAAAAGCGACTCGATTATACTAGCAAATATTAGAGGAGACGATATTCTTTTTATTGAGAGAAGACATATAATTGCTGATGGATGGAGATTTGACGGTAAGGTTGCAAAATTTCTTGCTAAGCACGTTCGAGGTAGACAATTCTTTAGAATAATAGAAAATGGTAAACAAACTCACTACCATGGCTGGGTTGAATTAAAAGGGAAGACAGCAGAAATAGTCCAATGGGGATAGTATTGATAGCTATAGTTATAGTGTGGTTGATAAAGAAGAGATAACACTTACTGAGCCTCGAGCGATGAGTAGGCGAGAAGAGGAGTAAACTCGTTAAAACTCCAAAAACAAAAAGAGAAAAGAGGTGAAAAGAAAATGCCAGATATATTTGACTTTGAAGGGATGGAATGGTTCAACATTGGCATCGGTGCATTACTGTTGTCCTTTGTTGCTCTAATACAACTATTCGTCAATTTGAGCGCCACAACTGCTAGTATAAACTGGACACTATATGCGACATACTTTGGAAGTTTCTTTGTGCTAGGAATAGCTTACCTCAGCAAGAAACCATTAATTTCCATATTGGCAGTGATTTCAACTTTGTTCATGATGTTTACATCTTTCATACAGTTAGACTTTGTCAAACGAGGAAATATGATGATTCCAACAGGCACAGAGGTTTACATATTTTCAGCAGCAATAGTAATCGTATGCTTGGCATTAACAATCTTGGACTTCTTATTTGATTTCACGAAACTAAACATTAAAAATGACTACATCTTAATGACACCATTCTCTATGATTTCTTTGTGGTCGTTATTCAAGTTATACAGTGGATTCAGTGCATTGAGCGGATTACAAATAGTGCTACAAATACTTGTCTTTGTATGGGCAGTAATGGGAGCTGTAGCTGTGTATCTTTCAGCAATAAACAAATTAGACGACTTTGAACTCGGTGATTTAACATACGATAACTTGGCTTTCATAGTAATAGCAATATTCTTGATTGTGTTCTTGGCTTCCTGGACAACCATTGGTGTAGGCTTGGTGTTAGTCTAATATATCTAAATAGGTAATTGAGCCTTTCCCTCTTATTTTTTTGTGATTTGAAATATGGAGGTGAAAAATATGCAAAAAACAAGAATGTCAATATTTGGTGAAGCGCATAAACTAGGAGGCATTATACTCACTGGATTTGGAGCTAAACTAGGAGTATTGATAATACTAGCAATAATAGCAATTGTGGGAATAGTTGCTTTGGTTGTTGGTATAACCATAGTTTCACAGTATCATTTAATGACTGCATTAATATTTGCTATACTCGGAGCTGGACTTGTTTTTCTCTTACTATTAACAGGACAAAAAATCCCAACACCAATACTATTGTTACCAGTGATTTTAGGTATAGTTGGATGGTTTTTAGAATGGTTAGGTTTCAAAATTTATTCATTAGCGGAACCAAGATATATCAGGTCTACAAACATCTTTGGCTACACGACAATAGGTGATTTAACATTAGAACTATCCTCAGAACTATTCTTTGTGATATTGTTGGCGGTAATAGTTGTTTTAGGAATTGGTGTTTGGTGGAAGTATAAAGATTAGGAGGGAAAATAAAGATAAAAGGACATAACTATGGTCTATGTAGAAAATGCGGTAAAACGCATATAAAAATAGCTTGGAACAAAGGATTACCTAAAGAACAGCAACCAAGATTTGGTAAAAAACATACAGATTCTACAAAAGAAAAAATTAGAAATACAAGAAAAGGATTTAAACCATGGAACAGGGGCAAAAAAGGAGTTCAAAGGAGCTGGTGTAAAGGTTTAACAAAAGATACAGATGAAAGAGTAAGAAAGATTGCTGAATCTATAATTGGCAACAAGAATCCGATGAGACGTCCAGAAGTTAAAAAGAAGGTCAGTTTGACCTTAAAACGAAGGTATAGTAATGGAGAATTAATATCTTCATTCAAGAAATATACTGAAGAGCACAAAGATGAACTTGTCAATAGAATGAAATTACAAAATCCTATGTTCTTACCACAATATAGTGGTGATAAAAATCCATCAAAGAGACCAGAAGTTAGAGAAAAAATTTCGAATAGTTTAATAGGCCACACATTTACACAAGAAACAAAGGAGAAAATTCGTAAATCTGTAGAAAATTTATGGCTTAATCCTGAATATAGAGACAAGACAATTCAGGCATCTATGAAGAGCAGATTGATAAAACCAAACAAAATTGAAAAACTTTTAGATGAAATTCTTCAAAGATTGTTGCCAAATGAATATAGATATGTCGGCAATGGAGAATTCATTTTAGGCGGTAAATGTCCTGATTTCTTAAATATCAATGGTAAAAAAAGGTTGATAGAGTTATTTGGAGATTATTGGCATGAAAATGACAATCCCGAAGAAAGAATAAATTTCTTTAAAATATTTGGGTTTGAGACGCTTGTCGTTTGGGAACATGAATTTAATGATATTGACATGTTATGCGAGAAAATCATTCAATTTAATGGTTAGTAAGAACATGGTCAAAAAATTGGCAGTTTGTCCTCGCTGTTCACATCCTTTGTGGACTAGAGGCATTCGAGGTAAGAGAGATTACTGGTGTCCAAAATGTCAACGCAAAGTTGGGAAGACACTAATAAAGTGGCAACCAATGGCTTTAGGTAGGTAAAATACTTGATTGGAATCGAAAAGAAGGAAGCTATTGTTCTTATTTCTTTGATTTCGTTTAGTATAATTTGGATAGCATTTGTTATTCCATATTTAATGCAGTCACAATGGTTCAAAGACTTAATACCGCCATTACAATATTTGATATTCAACTGTGGGTTTGTGACTGTTTTTCTAGTTATCATAGGTGCGCCACTTAGTTATTTGATTAACGGTGAAATAGATATCAAAGGAACAATAAGATATGGTGTTATTAGCTGGTTGATTTTGAGTTTTGTGTATGATTTATGGGAACCGCCATATTATGTTAGTTACACTGGTGAACCAATTTTATTTGTTCCAGGAGCTTTAACAGGAACAGCAGTTGATGCAACAATTTTATGGATTTGGCAAAATCTAGGTATATCTGGACCTATATTATTCTATTCAGTGTACTTGATTACACCTTTATTAATTGCTTTGTTTATTGCAATATTGTTAAAACCAAAAGAATTCTTAGAATTGATAACACCGTGAGTAAAATGGTCCAACAACAAATCCAAACCACACAAATTGCTAGTGTCAGTCTAGGAGTTATAGGGATAAGTTTGATTGATGACATTGCTATAACTCTTGGAATAGGTGGACTATGGTTAGCAAACCCAGACTTGCATGCTATTGTTATGGGTTTCATTTTCGTGATAATAGCAAGTTTAGTTTTGATTGTTTTATATTTCTTTGAAAAAATAGAATTTTATAAACATATTCATATTATATTGATTGTGCTAATGACATCCTTCACCATCGGATTTTTATACACAATGTTCATTTATCCATATCTTAAACTAGTTTTATTCAAACAAACGCTGTTGGGGATTGTTATTTCAACTGTATATGTTAGCATGATTAACTATTTGCTAATCATAGTAATATCCTCATTAGTGATTTTTAGCCTAACGATACCAAAGTTGATGGGAAGATGAGCAGACAATTAAGAAAAATTCGGAAATCAACGTGTGAGTGCTGTGGCTTAAGTGTAGCTAAATTTCTAGCAATAATAGATGGCAGAGAACAGTTGATATGTCGGCACTGTAAAATAGATTTTGAAAAGGCTGGCACACCCATCAAAATAGAAAAAGAATTGAAAAAGCCTGTTTATCATCATGATATAGTTACTGGTCGCTTGATAAGAGTTTAATAAGGTGTTAAAAATGATGAAAAAACTTAGAAATTTAATCTTGGGAGTTATATTCATAGTTTCTGGATTGTTCTTTTGGACAGTAATTGAAGGCTTATTAGCCAAATTTGGGATACCCACAGGGTTTTTTGTGCCTATAATATTCGGTGCTGGAATATGGATTACTGGCTCTTTAGTGTTAATTGGAATTGGAGCTATTTGTATATTATTTGGGTTATTGGCTTAGAGGAGGTGGAATAACGAACAAAAAAATTGCAATTATCGGATTTGTTCTTATGTTTGTATTAGTTTTACCAGTTAATGCACAACCAATACTTCCAAATCCTCCCGACTTATCATCAACACCGTTAAAATCAGGAGATTGGATAACATATAAGATAAAATTCAATTTTGCAGGCGTTACTATACAACAAGCTCTAAGTAACATATTGAATCAAACTGTTCCTACTTCAGATGTTTTTCAACAATATATGAACGAGACTTTAAGAAAGATACAATTGATTGAATTAAAATTAACTATAATGGAGAAGACTAATCAAACAATGCGACTGAACATTTACTATTATTTTAATGAAACAATAAATGGTAATATTGATAGTAAGGTTTCATTAGTCTATCCGCCATTAGAGGATATATCTTTGCTATTTCCATTTGTAAGAATACCAAATGATAGTGCAGATAGCATTATGCAGTATATTAATCCATATATTGACTACCTCTTAGGAACAGTTGAATCTTCGGCTCCTGGATTAAATATAAGCAATTGGTTTAGTATAAAAGCCTTTGAAACGACTAGTTTTTATTGTGGAAGATACAGAACAGTAAACAAACTTTCATTAGACATTCCTGATTGTATTCAAATTGCAAAAGATTTGGCGACTTATTTAAACAACACTGATGCTTGGGACAGTCTTCCTTCTACTATTCGTAATTTGAAATTCAGTATAGCAACTTACACTGATTGGGACAAAGAATTCGGAATATATTTGGGTTCTAGTATATCAGTTAGGTTAATGGGATTGGAATGGTTTTCATATAGTGCCTTGACTATCTACGCATCTGAAACAAATCTGTGGGAAGAATCGATAATAGAATCTCTTGGCTTTAAAGCATTAAATTTCTTAACAAGTTATCCGTCTAATTTAATGACTTATGCTATTGCAGGTATCATTTTTGGAGACCCTGAATCATTGAAAATGTTCTTTATTTACATATTGGTATTAGTGATTGCAATAGGATTTATTGGTTGGTTTATTAAAAAGGTGTTTTAACCTATGGAAAAAAGGAAAAGAAGACAAAAAAGGATAAAGATAATAATACTTCTGGTACTTGTTTTCATAATAATCTATGGTTATATCCATACTAATACTGACCTAATAATCTATCATCCAAAAGATATTGTATTGACATTCTTGGCTTGGGAAAAAAGAGATTTACAGAAATATGGATTTTATAAGAAATTGATTGGTGTTCCTATAGAAATTTCAGGGATTGATGTTATGAGTAACTCAATAAGTAAAATAATATACACAATAGGAGAAAACTATAACCTAACAGTCAAAGCTGGAACATACACAATAACATCAAGAGAGACATTAGTTTTAGAAAACGACAATTACACCTTCATAGAATGGTATAGTAGAGGCACTATTACACAAAGAAGTTTTACCTTAACTATCAGCGAACCTAAAAATTCATCTGACTATAACATTTGGGTTGAAGCATATTATAATGGACCTTATGAGGATTGAATACCCAAAAGGAGGCGATTAAATTAAGACGGCATACACCAAATACAAGATGGATAGTTGAGACTATTGATAAATCAGGACTTAAATTTGTTAAGGTTGGAGAAGTTTTTGTCTCGGGTAGATTAGTGGATAGAGAAATGGTTAGACATAGAAGTATTAAAGGTCACGAAGCTTACAACATAGCGAAAAGAATTGCAGAAAAGAAATTTCCTAAAATAAATCCTATAGTGATAACACCTAAAGAGTGAAATATATGGCAGAATCTTACATATTAGACGAAGACCATTGTATAGAAATATATCTAAGACATAGAGATAATTGTAAATGTCCATGGTGTAAGAAGGCTCAATCTCTCATAAGGATAGGAAGTTGGCAAGGAATCGGATAGATGTGGTCACACAAAACTTAATCAGTGCCTTGAAACAATTGAATGTCACTCACTATAAGATTAAAGGCAACCAAATCACTGTCTTCCTGGAAGGAAGAGCTTTACCGAGACACAAAATCAAGATAATGGAACATGTTCCTCAAGTAGGAAGTTGGGGAAAAACTAAAGCCTTTGTAAAATTAGACAACGATATTAAAAAGAGACATTGGAATATTTCACTTACAATTCACGAAATAATAGAAAGATTGCTAATGAGAAAAAAGAGTAGAGCAGACGACTGGCATTGGGAATTACCATATAACATCGCTCATAATATAGCAGACCATATTGAAAGGAAATTTCATATTAGGAAATGGGGATTAAAATCTTGGCAAGAATACGGTCGTCGTGTAGAGGAAGTTTACGCTAAGGAACGAGTATGCTAAGGAACTTGGGTCTAATGCCTATGGGAGTTTACATTAAAACAGAATATTGCTAAATATTCAGGTTATAGAATCAAAGATGTTAAAAAAGCATTAAAAGGGTTACTTAAAGGTTGATAAGGTTCAAAGAAAGAGGTGATTAAAAAGTGCAGAAGAAAACATTATTGGCGACATTATCAATAATATTTGCAGTGGTTGCAAGTGCTTTATTGATAAATATAATACAAGAAAGATGGAAAAGTTTCATTAATACATTGATAACACAATACAATATGCCAACATACATAGATTTAGTGGTTGTTGGAATAATCTTTCTGATTGCTATTGGACTTGCATTGTATAGGATTAAAGAATCTCCAACACCAAAAACTTTGAGAGGAATTTGATGTCTAAAAGTAAGAGAGCTAAGATTCCAATGAAAAAAGCTATCTGTAAATCTTGTGGAAAAAGAACAACCTTTTCTCCTGTAGTCTCAGCTCCAGAACTATTTGAGTGTGACTCTTGTGGGGGTGTACACACACTGAGAGATTTAGATGATATTGGTTATTATGGTAAACGAAAAATTTATCCTAAACATTTAAAAAGAGAGTATGAGGTCGAAAAAGAAATTAGAAAAAAGAAACAACGTTTGATAACAGAATTTGGGAAACGAACTGATAGAGTTAGCCCATTAGACGGTTTTTCAAAAGCTAAGAAAACACTGTCAGTATTAGCTATGAAAAAAGATATGTATAAAGAATTTAGAACTATTGTAAATAAAGCTAAAGAAAATCTTAAAAAAGCGGAAACTATAAATCAAATGTTAAATGTATTAGATGAACTAAGAAGTGACTTCCAAAACTTTAGGTTTGATTTTTATCCGTTTTTAGATAATGAAAGAAGAAGATTTGTAGAATCATCAATAAAAGAGATTACTAGAGAATTAGAATCTTATGTATGGATTTACATTCGAAAATTACAAAGATTAGAGAATATGATTAGAGAAAGTGTTAAAGGGAGGTGAATAGATGTCAAGGGCAATCTATGCGATTGTTGGATTGGTTTTAGGCATACTAATTGGATACATAGGACATTCCTTTATACAACCTTATGCAACACCAATGCAAGGATTTACCACACTACTTGTTTTGACTGGTCCTGATACTAGTAACTTAAACAACACTGTCTATATAATAGCAACATTGAATATTTCATCTGCAACATTAGGTGCTGTATTAGAATATATCAAGCCTTATCTATTACCAACTGTAACAACACAATTGCTAACACTGACAAACTTTGGTTGGAGTATAATAGGAGAAACGAGATGTAGTTCAACTGGAGAAGCTACATTCCCACTCATCTTCAAACAAACAGGCACTTTTCAACTGAAAGCAAGATTTACAGGAAGTGAAATATTGAAACCTAGTGAAAGTGCTATATTTAGCATAACAATTACCTAACAGGAGTTTAAAAAAGATGCCATATAACGAATGTCCTAATTGTGGATTTGATGAAGAAGATATTTTCACACCAAAATCACTTGATGTAGATTGGAAGGAGCACACTAGACCTGTTTTTGTGTTCAATGGACTACCATATTTTTATGCAATAAGACAAATCGATAACTTGATTTTTTACTGTAAAAGTTGTAGACTTTATTACAAAAGGAGATATGAAATTGACAATATTTGTAGAGGTTGTTTATACTATGACCAATCGACTAATTTCTGCTATCCATTTAATTGGCAAATTTGTTATAATCACGAACATTTTGTTCAGGCTTAATGATATATCATGGTGATTGGTAATGAAGAAACGACTATATAGAGAGTTTTTACTACTCTTTATCCTCCTTTCTCCTCTGTCGCTAGTTGTTTCAGAGCTAATCACAAATGCACAATCAACTATTGTTTATAGGCTAACTTACAGACTTAAAACCAATGTCCTAAGTCCTGGAGTTGATTATTATCTGCAAGTAAACATAACCGATAGTCTTTACAAATATTACATTAACTCGAGCCATGATATTTACACTTATAACGACGTTGCTAAATTCGTTACTCCAGGACCGATTAAACCGATAGCTGACTTACTGCGTTCTATTTATACAAATGATGAAGATTATGTTAATGGAGTCTTAATGATGGTACATCAAATCACGAATCCAGATTATAATGTCATGGCAAAATATCCTATTGAATATCTAGTAGATGGAGTTGGTGATTGTGAAACAAGTTATTTAGTAGCATCTTTAACAGTTGCAGGAGGTATTGATACAGCTTTCTTTTTATGGCAGAATCAAACAGAAGAGGTTGGACATATAAATGTTGGTGTTGCTCTATCCTCACCTCCGATATATAAACGACCTGAATACCAAACCTTCACTGTTACTTTTGCTGGGAAGACATATTATATAGCAGAATCAACAGGTGATAAATGGGAAGTGGGATGGAGAGTTGGCGAAACTCCTCCACTGTTAATTCAATGGGGATTTACTGTTTACAAAAGCATATTCTTAACAAATGTCAATTATAATGCTCCAGAGTTAGTTCAAGCATCTTTTACAACATCCATGTTGGATTCTAGCATAAGTGCTAATGTAATTCCTTTGGTATCCTATTATAGAATTTATGGAGGATTACAACCTAATTTAACTGGAGAAACAATCAATATCTATAGGATTAAAGACGATGGAGGTTTTGAGATATTAGGCACAACAAAAACATTTAATGGTTCATTCACATTTAACTATCTTTCTATACTAGATATCAGTTATGGAAGATTGAGGATATCATGGAATGGTAATAACGAATATAAAGGTTGTTTAATAACATTGGCTCAGCCTCTGATTGGAATGGACACTTTCTTTTTTATTCCTTTTTGGATACCAGTGCTCATTGTTCTTTTGTTGATATATGTGAAGAAAAGGTGAACATTATGCCATTTATGTGTAAAAAGATATGCAAACTACTACCACGTATAAGAACCAATCATAAAAAATGGCTTGGTAAAATTGCTTTTTATTGTGGTGTATGTGCAAGACGGATAGGTAAAGAATTTGCTATTTTTAAAGACAATGGTAGAGCATTCTGTCCTTGTTGCGGTTCTATGCTAAGATGGAGTGAAAGATAGTTGACATATATAGTCTGTCCAAAATGCAAAGATGGAAACGCAAAACAAAATATAGAGAAACCTGATGAAATAATTTGTCCCAAATGTGGAATTCTTAGGATACTGATGTTAGAAACAAAGTGAATGATATATGCCTTGGATGCTAGTGACAATTAGTTCTTTCAGGTATTATCGGAAAAAGCCTATCTGTGGAAGATGTGGGTACAAATTTAAAACAAATGAAAAAGCTTATAGAAATACAAGTTCAAGTGGACACAAGTCGAGAGTCGCTTATCGTTGTATAGACTGTTATAGAAAAATGTGGGTAAAATAATGGTATCACTAGAAAAGAAAAAGAAAATAGGATATCTAACGATATTGTTATTTTTTACATGTCTAGCACTAACCTTCATAGATGCCATTATGGCAGTGAATTATCCTATATTACCAGAAACACCATCGGACGATTTTTACGATTTAGTGGTGAATGGACCTATATGGTGGAAAATAAATCCTATGATAATTTTCATGGTTATTGCTGTCGGGATTGCTTCCTTTGTGATAGGTAACGAAACAGAAAGAGACATTAAACATCCTCGTGAACTAAAAGCTTTTACACCTTTAATTTTGACGTTTGTATTCATATCTATTTCTGGATTAGGTGATTTGATGTCGCAAACAATAATCGAAGTTTTGTGCCATAGACAGCCTTTCAGCTGGATTAACTATGGTTGGTGGTGGACTAAATTTGTATCATTTCCATTTATCATTTCGAGTTTGTTTATGCATGATGTTCCTACTGGATTGGATATGATAATTAGTTCTGCAATAGGAATTGTTCTCTTGGTTTTAGTATGGCTAATTTATTTCAACAAATTTAAATTGAAATATTTTAACAGTGAAACTGGAGGGTGATAAATAAAGTGAGACTAGTTGCATTTGGTTCAGGAAGTAGTTTTTTAATTGGTCTACTAATTAGCACACTTGGCAGTGTATTATTAGCACTTATAGTTTGGATAATTATAAGGAATAAGGTAAAAAGCGGATGGTACTGGTTTGGAGCATTCTTTGGTATCATAGTGATGTTCATAATCCTATTGTCTTTCTTTGGCATAAACCTAATTACTACATTACAACAATTGTTGCCACAATAAAGGAGCGAAAATATTGAGTCTTTTATACAAGTTTGCTAGGTTACCTGATTTATATATTTGGGGTTATGTCGCTACTGTGTTATTCATCTTTGAATATTATGAGGCTTTAGTTTATAACTATTGGGGAAGATTAGATTTTGGTTTATGGGCACTCACAACATCAGCATTGCATTGGTATCATATTGTTTTATGGTATGTGTTTATGCCTCTTATCTTAGGTGTTCCGATATTCTTTTACTTTTTAGGCACCAGAAAGATAGAAAAGTTTTTAGATTGGTTGTATTTGGCTTTGTATATCAATGGAGTGTATATGATTATAACTCCTTTTTCTGATAAAATGTGGTATTATTGGACTGAAGTTAGTTATGACGCATTTGAAATTTTTAAGCCTATTATCTACGATTTTGCTTGGTGGTGTTGGGTAAGCTGGGTTATTGGGATAGTATTTGTGATAATATTTGGTTATTTGAAGAATAAAGCTTTGTTTGATTAAATGGGCGATGTAAGATTGGTTCTTAAAGAATATATTGTTGACGGCAAGAAAATGTACTCTGTGATAGATAAACATAGTATTGCAATCTTAGATAGTAAAAAGAAAATTATCGTACAAGTTAAACGTGATATTAGTCCAAATTATCTCGCAGGATTAGCGTTAAGACCTGGAATGAAACCTATTGAAAGAAGAGCACCAAAACTTGCTAGACATATTTTGGAGAAAGAACGCCCTTGATTTCTAAGACTATTACACTATGGCATGGTTCACCATATGAGAATAAAGATAACATTTTGAAATATGGTATTAGATACAGAAAACCAGACATTGAAAGAATGATAAATGAAGCAGTGGATAGAATATACCAAAAACTTAGAATCAAACTCACTCGTAAACAAGCAAATGGTTTTGTGAGGAGTAGATTACAAGAATCAACAGAAAAAGGTGAAGTTGTTTATGTTAGTGGAGTTAAAGAATATGCTATGCAAAACGCTTTGGCAAGTAGAGAATGGTTTAATTCAATTTTACAAAGAGCTATTTATGAACAGAATAAAGACCTATATGAGAAAACTAGAAGAATAGTTCATGAACAATTGAAATGGCAAATGAAACTCGATGAATACCCAAAAATACAAACTAAATTGATGGAAGAAGGCAAACACAAAGAGTGGGAAAAATCAAATAGAGAAGAAGCAAAAGCGTGGGCTCAATACTCAGAATTAAGTGAAAAACATTCAGAAATGAATAAAGTCATTAGACAATTAGAAGATAAGATAGAATCCATATTTCATGATAGGAGAGCTGTTGTATTTAAGATTGTTATGCCATTAAGCGTTTTGAAAAGATTAGTTATTGGAGAATTCAGTAAGGATGCAGTTAAAGCAATCCAAGAAGGTAGATGGATTTTAGATAAGGATGTTGAAGAATTGCATTTGAAAGAGGTTCCTAGAAAATATATCAGAAGTTATGAAGTGTTTGAACATAAACATTGGTGGAAGACATGAGGAAGATAAACAGGTTAGAAAAAATGATTAAAGACCAAAACAAAAAAGCAATTAAAATTTGTATTGAAGAAATGGTTAAAGCCAATGACCCATCAGGTATTTTTCGGAAATATTTTTACAAGAGAGGTGGTGAATTATCAATCATATCACCTACACAAGAACAATTGAAACTTTTTACGACTTCTTTCTAAATCGGGTTTTGTTAGATATGAAAAAGATAAGGATGTTACATCAACTTATTGGGTTTGGTTAACAAACAAAGGTGGAAAATTATTCAATTTAGATACAAGTATGTGGTGGAAAGATTTAAAAAGATAGGTTATGTTAAGTAGGTCTGATGTATCTTGAGTTCATTCTTCAGTTCATCATTTCTTCAATTATTAAAACACGAATTTGGAAAATTGAGAAATTTAGAATTTCAATATCAGCAAAAGAGAATTAGCGAAGATGTTTTGATAGAAAATATAAACTCATCAATGTTAAATATTTGGCAAAATGTAGAATATGTGGTTAGAGGGATAGGCAAACCTACTTATCAGAATAAAATAACTGATGTGTTTGTTGATAATGGAGAAAAAGTTGTTATAAAAGGAAGAAAGAGATACCAAAGCTGGTCATTGAATCCGACATATGGATTTTATTATGCAATTGGTGGAGGTGGAAATGGATTTGTAATAGTGCTTGATAAAACGGTTCTTCCCTCTGATGGTTTTAGATTGATGCAGTATGGCAGATTAAGAAAAGAATTAATGGAAAGTGGAGAATATGGATTTACTGTTCCGTGGAATTTTTGGAGAGAAATGGAAGTTAGAACAAAAAGTTCTTTTTCTGTTCCTAAATCTTCGTTGATAGTATTTACACAAAACAAAAGAATTAAAGAGAAGTTAAATAAAATGGGAATCCAAACTGAACTTGTTAAAAACTTATGGACCGAACGAGAGAAATTAAGGAAAATTTCGTGTGTAGAATTGAGGTAGTTAGGCATCAGCGTGAAACAAGGTATTCATATTAAGAAAAGATGGGAAAGTTTGACTGGAGAAAGTTAAAGTGAATAAAGTAAGAATTGGCAAGATTGTCCATATCGGAAACACGACAGAAGGTTATGGGATTTACATTTCTCTAAAAGCCTATGGTATAGCTAGAGGTGTTCAACCATTCCTATTAGCATGCAATAAATATGGTAAACAATTCAAAATCATCTTAGGAGGAAAAGATAAGGATGAGGTTCTTTATCAATACTATGATAAGGGAAGAATTGAAACAATCAGATTAACAAGAAAATATCACAAGCCTATGAAAAAAGCTTATTACATTTATTCAGAAGATAAGGATAATTGGAAGAAGATAAAGGATGAATGAAATATCTTTTGATTTCAAACCAATAAGAGTTAATAGGAAACAATTTTTAAAGATATGGAATGAAGCTAAGAAACATTTGAGAAAGTGTGATTATAAAATCACACTCAAACAATTAGAAAATGTTATGCCAGATATAGAGATTTTAGAAACTGAGCCAACAACATTCAAAGGTAAGGTAAGACTATTAATCCATGAAGCAGTTGAGTGTGAAGAGGTAAAAAGGAAAACAGGAAAATGGATGAACCCAAGAGATTATTATGATGAAATTATGTTAAAAGAGAAAAGAATGGAAATAAAACCACATGTAAAAGCTGAAAGGATTGAACGGAAATATGCGAGGTAGACTAACACAAACTTACTATCGTGAAGCATTCGACCAAGAACATTTCAAATGGATTAAAGAAAAACATGCTTATAAGGTTATCCCTAATAAGAAAATAAAAATGGACGAGTTTAAGAGAATTGTTATTGAGATATTACAAAGTAATCATCCATGGAAAAGTTCACAAGGACATTTCTATTTTCCCGATTTTAGATTTATTTTAGGAAAGAGACTAGGCTTCAAATTGAAAGAGGTAGATGATATGTTAGGTTATGCGATTTATAAAGATGTTGATTTTAGAGCAAGATTATGGTTTCCAGTTTTATTTGGAATAAAGAATAAACGTGATTTACCAAGTGAACAACTAATGAGTGTTCTTTCAGAGCCTTTTGATTCGATATGTTTGAACAGGTGACAAAATAATGACGAAAGTTTTTAGAAAGTTCGGAATGACTCTAGTAAAATTGGGGGATTTTAATCCGCAAGAGCATGTGCTCGAATCAGCATATTATACTAACAGAGGAATACATGTAGGTTCTCCTTCACTTCCTTACGATTATACACATGGCACTTTTCCTGGAACTGCAAAGGAAACACAATTTAAAATATTAGTTAAAGAAGCTAAACAAAATCCTAAAGCGAAGGCACATTTTCTGATTTATTCAGGAAGTTTGGGCGGATATGGAGCAAGATGGTATTACTTGAAAAATATTTTAGTCGAAGTATCTGAAAAGAGATTATAAAAGAGGTTGTAGATAAAATGAGTCTTGATGAACATTTAAAGAAAATGATAAAAGACATAGTAGAAACAGTCTATTCTAGAAAGGTTCCTAAAGATATTATCAATTACTCAGGATTTCCATCTGGAACAAAAGCTTTATATGTTAGAGACTGGGAAGATAAAGTAGCAACGTGTAAAGTTTATCCACTTAAAAACCACTCAGACAAAAAGTTTGTTATTTTCCAACCGAAAAGAAGACCATTAACTATTTGTAGAGCTTGTATTCACAAACTTCAAGAATTAGAATCAAAAAGAAAATTAACAAAACAACTGTGGAAAATGTATCAAGCTTACTTTTATGGAAAATATGTATGAAATAGAAGTTGTAATATAAATGCCAGAATTTATGCCCGAAGAATCAGATGAGTATATTTATATTTATAGACGAGAAATTCAAAGATTTAGTGATGGTAAATTAATCAAAGAGTTTTTCGAGTTATTACGTACAAGGAAACAAGGTTTAGATAGAGAATATAATTTATCATTGTGTATTAGAGTTGTATCTGAAGAATTAAAGAAAAGAGGTTTGATGGATAAAAGTGGAAGAGTGAAATCCAAAAGAGGAAAGAAGAGACGATGAAGACTTTTGAAGAATTATATCAAGCCTATTTGAAAGCTGTTAAGGGAGAATATTGGTTAGAAGCAAGAACAATAGATGTAATGAAAATATTGAAGATGAAACTTAAAGATTTTGATACGTTATTAGAGAAAATTATGATGAAGTATGGTCCGCCATATATTGAATTAATACAACCAAGCATAACATCACCGAGATGGAAACCTGTTAAAGTTTTTGGAAAGAGTTATTGGTGGATTAAAGTGAGGAAATTAAAATGAAAAGTGCAAAGTTCAATGTTTACAAATACTTGGATGAAATGAGCAAAGGTTGGAATCATGAAATAAGAAGTCCATATCGGGGTATGCGAAGACTAAGAAATCTTTATATGAGGTTGATGCACACTTTCGCTAAAACAATGCACATTTATAAGAAATACAATTTGAAAGGAATGAGGTTTTTAGCTGACAAATACTACTTTAATGCAAGAGCATTGTATGATAGATTAAATATTTGGAGAGAAATGGTAGAAACTGATTTAGACATAACTGGTTCCGAATTAGATAGAAAATTTCCAGCGCCTAAATGGTTTAGATAAATGGAGATAAAAGTGTGCAAATAGTTGCTTTTAATGGTAAAAAGGATGATTTGAACGATTTCTTAGATGAACTCTCTAAGTTTAAATCCATAACTAATAAACTAACATTCATTCACCAAGATGAATCTGGAGTATGGTATAAAGCAAAGGCTCTCAGTAAAAAGGATATCCTAACTATCATAAAAATAGCCATTAAGCACAAGATAAATGCCTTAAAGGTTTTCATACATACAGGAAAGGTCATAACAACCCCTTTAGATTTCAGAAAAAAGAAGAAAAGAGTAATACCTGTAGAAGAACCAAAACTCACCAGAGGACTCATTAGAGACCCAAAATTCCAATTATACGAACAGATTCCTGGAATAAATATCTTAGACACACCTCTTGAAGATGCAAGAAAATATGTAGAGGAAGAGTTCACAAAAAACAATCTGGATATTGGTAAGGAACTACCAAATTTCAATCAAAATTATCTATTATGGCAATCAAAAATAAAGAGACATTCTATTGGTGTTCCTAGGTCTGAGATGCCAGTTATTGAACCAGTCGATGTTGAGGATTTTAGAAGAAGATTAGCTACAGGTCGTATAGATATATTTAAACCATTCACATTTGGAAAGTTTTTACCACCAGAGTATAAAGTTGGAACTAAACATGAGGGATGGCTAGTTTTAGGACAATTAGATGGTAAACCAACTGATGATGTAGTTTATGGGAAAATAATAAATATTCCTGTTAAAAAACTAAAGCCATTACAAGACCAAATATGGCTGAGAGAAGTTGTTAATTCAATGTTAAAATTTGGTGTTCCAAACCAAGGTTCTAAAGTAACAAAAATGACAATCATTATTTCAAAGGACATGTATATATTAGATGGACATCACCGTGTGACACAAATGGTATTAGCAAATCCGAACCTGAAAATAGAAGCTCTTTATATACCTCTCAATATTGATACACTATTGAAGATAGGAAAAGGTTACAGTGAAGCAATAGGACGTGTTCCATATGCGTAGACGAAATTTAGAGAAAGATGTGTTAAAGATATTATCTAAAGGAAATTGGCAAGAAATCGAATTAGTGACTCTATTGAAGGAACCTATAAAACATGTCTTGAAGAAACTAATGAATATGGGTCTAATAACAAAAAGTGAGAGGTATGGAATATATTCAATCACTGAAAAAGGTAGAATGTTTTTGAAACAAAGAGGTTAGAATTAAAATGTGTAAACATTTCCCATATCAAATGTGGAGCAATTTACAAAGTAAAAAGAGGTGTGAGCGGAGTTTGAGGAGGTGAATCTATGGTAACACCAGAACAAGTGAGAAGTATTATCAGAGAAGCGAACTTTAAACTTAATCCATATGCTATTGCCTATATAGATGCTTTGGAACAATCATTAGCCGAATATGGACAAGATGGAATAAAAACACAAATACTTTATATTGTTTCTAACTTATATCCCAGAGGTTTAAAACAGCTTAAAGCCAAAAAGAAATTACTGGAGTTGGCTGGTCACAAATACAAAATTAAACAGAGAAAGAAAAAGAGGTGATATAATGCCAAAAAGAAGAAAAGTTAAAAGACATTTAACTGCAAAACTTATTAGACAAAGAATAAATGAGTTAAAAAGAGCTATAGATTCTCATAACGAGGGAGAATGTGAATGTGGTCTATGTGAGGATAGAAGAGATGAATTACACAAATTACACATTTTACTTAAACAGCTGAAGAAAAAATCAAAAAGGTGAGATGAAATGAAAGATAAATTCACAAGAGCTGAATTGGCAGAGTTTACTATTGGTGCTTTTATAACTGTGTTCTTGAGTTATAGTGTACTTGACAGATTAGCTGGACAGGTGGATATTTTAAGAAGTATATTCTTACTGGTATTATCAATAAGTATTGCTAGTGGACTAATATACTTGAAAAAAATTGAACATCCAATAAGACGTTTACTATTAGCGCTTGCAATATCTAGTTTAATTTCAATACCTTACCTTGCTATAATTTTACAAAAAGATATAACATCACTAGATTTTGTACCTTTATACCTTTTGGCAATCTCAGCATCAACAATAGGGGCATTGACGATTGATATATTAGAAGAGGATTAACATGCGAAAAATATTTGGTAAGTTCCATGGAGAACAAGTTGGAAAAAGACTGATGAAGAAGAGAAAGAAATCTAAAATCTCTAAGGAGATGATTAAAAATGAAAAAACTTGATATTAAAATCACAAGTGCTACTGGAGAATACCAATTAGAAACTGGTGATGTTTATGTTTGGACTAAGAAAGGAAAAAAGACTAAGGATGTCATATTAGTTGCTAACATCCTCGGTTTGAATATTTGGAATGTAATATTTGTTATTAAAGATGGTAAAACAGTTGACAGGAAGGTATTGTATGAGAATGTTGGAAGTAGAGATAAGGGAATTGAATTAGCTAAAAAAGAATTAGAAAAAATGTGGAGGTGAAATGATTTGGTCTCAGAAAAGCAGAGTAGAAAAAATCTAAATAAAATACTTAGAGAACATGAGGAACGTATTCATGATATCTCTGAAGACCCTTATGCAATATATGGTGGAGTTGTTTCAGAGTTTATTGAGGACTATGAAAAAGCACTACCTGGAATTATCAGAAAGGCTGTAAAAGAAGGTAAAGTTTTACCTAAACATGCTAATGAGGTATTGGGAGATTTGGCTACTGCAGCTTTCGAACGAAAAGTTTATAGAGGAGGTAAACGATTATTAAGAGGTAAACCTTGTCCAAAATGCAAATCTTATAACACAGGACCTAGATATACTGGTTCAGGTAGAACAATTTGGATGTGTGATGAATGTGGACATAGATGGAATGTTCCAGCTCCATGGTGGTGGAAAGAAGGAACATAAATGAGAGATTTAAGAGAATTAACACCTGAGGAACAAAAACAATTCTTCATACAAAAACACGGTAAAGAAAAAGGAGAATATTTATGGGGGATTGCAACAAATGCTTCTTGGGCATATGATTATAGTGCGGATGAAAGTGACACATTACCATACTATATTTGGGTAGCAGAAACTTATGGTAAAGATATAACTAAGATAGTTCCGATTAAAATGCAATGGATAGTGGGTACTAAATTTACAGCAAAATATGATGTAGAAACAAAAAAGGTAACTCAATTAACAATGGAAGAAGCGAAAGCTGAATACAGAAAATTTTATCGAGATGCTTATCAAGCAATACAAACACAAGTTGAGTTAACAAGAGGTTATTTGAAGAAAATATTTCCGAAAAATGTTATTAAGTTATACAGAGCAACAAGAGAAGTTCCTTTAAAACATCCTGAATTTGGTGAAATTGCATTTGAAGAAAAAAGAAGGGCTATATTAAGTGGAAGTCTATCTAAGAGAGTAGCTGAGAATTTCGCTAAGCAAGAAAGAGAAAAAGGTAGGGAAAGTAAAGTTATTGAGGTTAGAGTTCCGATTAACAAGGTAATTGATTGTTATCTAACAAGTATTGGTTTCACACACAAGGAGTATGAGTTTAGATGGGGGGGATGGGTAAGATGAGAAAAAAGCATTCAAGTAGAATAATTAGAGTGAAGAATTTGGAAGAAGCAATGATTTCACTTAAAAATTTTAGGAAAAAAGGATATAGAAAAACTGGTGACCTTATAGATTTGAATAACAGAATGTTTGTTTTAAGAAAAAAAGGAAGTACAATTTATCTGAAATTTAAAGAAGAGTATTTCAAGGACTAAGAAATGTCAACTCGTGAATACTATCAACACGTTAGAGAGTTATACAAAGATAATCCTACTGGAAGAAAGTTCTATGATTATATCTTAACACATGGAAAGTTATTTACAAAAAGACTATCTAATGAAAAAATAAAGCAATTAGCGCAAAAATACGGGGTTAGACAAAGAGGATATGGTTATTGTTATTATCATTCTCAACTTTTAGCTATGGACTCAATGGGCAAATTGAAATATTATGAAGGTATGGGTTTAAGGAAAGGATTAATACCCCTCGAACATGCTTGGAATGTTTTAGGAAATAAAGTAGTAGATTTGACTTGGGAAGATGGAGATGAATATTTTGGCATTGAAATTCCAATATCGTTTATTAGAAAACATATTTTTAAAGTTGGTAGAGCAGATGCTTTGTTAAGTGATTATGTTAGGTCAAAAATAGGTGGTTAAATGGTAATGGACGAAGAAAAATATTTCTCAAAAGCCTTTATCATCTGTTTAGCCATAACAACAATATCAATATTCTCAACTCTATTGTACGGTTCAAGTCAAGGCAATCTTGTAACAATGGAACAAGCAAATGCGACAAAAACAGAAATAGAACAATTAGCAAGCACAATAACATGGGATTTAATATTCATCAACAATTTACAAATAGTATTGATTACTATTGTTCCAGTCCTTGGTTTAGGATGGATGGTGTATGTTCAGTATAGCACGGGTTATGTTATTGGTGAATTGGCAAAAGCATACAGTATTAATCATGTCTTGTTAACGGTTTTGTTGATATCAGATGTAGTTGGACTTGTTGAATATATCGCTTACATTTTTGCCATGGCTGAGTCAATGATAATAGTATATTCAATTTACACAAGAGAAATAAAAGAAAGATTAATGAAACATACATGGAAAACATTACTACTTGTGTTTGGACTATTATTCTTAGGGTCATTATTAGAGGCTTGGATGTTAGGAAGATTATAGTAATGAAATATCCTTTAACTAGATACAAATTCAGTGATAAATACTATGTACTTGTTTATAACAACTTAAATAAAGCTGAGATTCTGAGAGTTACAAATCCTAAATTGGTAAATGATTTTTTCTTGTCGATGGGAATGAAACCAATAAAAACTTTTACAGCTAAAACACCGAGAATAGCATACAATAAAGCAAGAAAAAGAGTTTTGAAAATTTTAGAGAAAGAGAGGAAAAATTGACTTGTCTTTCAGATTAAAGTTCTATGAAAAAGAAAGAGAGATATTTAAGGAAGAGTTCAACACTTTTTTATCGGATGAAGAAGCCGTTGTCATAATCAGTAAATTGGCTAGGCACTTCAAATTATGGAGAATAACTAACACGATAGTTCCAGCTTATAGAATTAAGTTTTATGGCACAAAACAAAGAGCCAGTGTGGGGTATAACGATAGAGTAATTAGAATTCCACATAATCCTTCTTTGGGATTAATTATACATGAACTGGCACATATAGTACATGGGAAAAAGTATGATAAATGGAGTCATGATAAAAAATTGTTAAAAATAATGGAAAAGATGCTCAATTATATTTACACGCTGAGATGAATAGTGGAGGTGTTTTCCTTAAAGTATTACGATACATTATATTTCCGTAGTAAGCCATATGGAATAGAATGGTGGATTGATAATGTTTTACCAAATGGAAAACTTTTAATGTCAACTGATATAGGATAT
>Ga0315312_1000115_pt1 | contig 133689 bp, 111 predicted proteins | sample TDP7_MG_FD_203629 | JGI IMG/M metagenome (GOLD analysis project Ga0315312, IMG submission 203629) | Freshwater sediment microbial communities from Lake Towuti, South Sulawesi, Indonesia - TDP7 | ecosystem: Environmental > Aquatic > Freshwater > Lake > Sediment | place: Indonesia: South...
TCTGGTGGAGTTTGTAGACCTTGTCGAACTCATATTTGACCCAGGCCCCTGCTGGCTCACTGCCGCTAAGCCACATATCGGTCGGTTCTTTCGAGTGCAGGTCATCAGCATTCAGTCCCGAGCCGTTGATGGTTTTTTCAGGGCCCATATCTGCGTTGTGCATGCTTGAAGCTGTGGCTGTTATGTTCTCGATGGGATAACCGGTTGGCTCGGTTGTAAAACTCCAGACGCTGCCTTTGTATACCGTATAGTCCGGCGGGCCATTAACCTCATCGACGCGCCAGTAGTAGGTCGTACCGAAATTTAGGCGTTGGGGCGGAGCGTAGCTGTTGGCGTCCTGGGTAATACCGCCAATACCATTGTTGACGTCAACGAAGTTGTCACTAAGGTAAACCTTATGCCCATTCACCGGCGGCGCGAAGATTCCCGGCGTCCAGCTAAGGACCACCTCACGTGGTACGTCTGTCGCCTGATCAGCCGGGCTCGGATTAAAAGCCGCACCGGGTGGTATACCTATCATAAGCTCCTTAATCTCTTCGGCGGTTAGCACCCGGCTGTAGATGCGGACGTCGTCGAGTGACCCGTGGAAAGTTCTCTCACTAAGAGTTGGACGAGTACTGGTATACCCGATTTCGACCATAGCGTTAACGTTCGGACCTATTGAGAATGGTTTAGGGCCTTCTTTATCGACGCCGTTGAGATAAATTACAGCATTGCTTCTATCAAACATAAGTGCCAGGTGAACCCATTCGTTTTTAGGCATAATGAAGAAGGCTACCGATCCGGCAGGTTGATACGAAACACCCACTCTGTCGGTATAAGCGGCATTCGTATGGGCTCCCCACAACTCGAACTGGAACATCATAGTATCTGCGCCCCATCCGTTCGACTTGGACAGAAAATGTTGAAATGTCCCCGTTCCGTCCCAGAACGCCCAGAGGGCAACAGTGAATTGTCCCGTCCCATCCGTAGGGTCGAAGATTCCACAGTTGACTCCCACGCATTTGTTCGGGTTGAATGCAAGTGCGCCGCCGAAGCCCTCCGGGCCGAGCACCCATTCCGGGATCCCAAGCAGCATCCCATGGTGGCCATTGCCGGAACTGTCATTGGTTGTGTTGCCGGAACCCTCTTCGAACTTCCACCAGCCGACAAGACTGGGTTTAGCAGCATCGGATGCTCCTGTAAGAACCAGCGCCAACACCAAAACAAAAGAAAATAAATAAATCAATTTCTTGTACATAATATTCCTCCTTCAAAAAAGTGATTAGGCCTTGTCCACATTTGCGCATTCCAGAACGAGCCGCGTAACCTCAACCCTCGTCCTTCGTCCGTCGTCCGTCGGTCGAGGCCTATCTATACAGCCGAATATCGTCAAAGTACATTACGCCTGAACCGCCGGGCTGTAGATTATTTTTGTCGCCCAAGCCAATAGTAATCGTATTGACATTTGTCAGGTTCACGCCCTGCCCGGCGAACGCTTGCAGGTCGATATTCCATTGCGTCCACATGCCTATCATTGCTGCATTAGAATTACTATGGGAGACTACCGCGCTGCCGTTGAGAGCAACATACATCGGCGAAGCAGTGTTAGCCGAACGACCCCTGAACCAAAGCGTTAATGTTTTAACACCTTGCTCGGTCCAGTTTCGCGGGTAAGTCAACGTCAAGGTCGCCTCTGAATACCTCGCCGTCCCGGAGTTGTTGTAGGCAAATGGCATCGACTGCCCACCGCTGTGAACGATAGTTCGTTCGGCAAAAGGAGGATTCTCATAGCCAACGATGGAGCCGTTTGTCGTAGTGCCGTATCCGTCTATCCACTTGCTAAATATCCTGTTGCTCGCTGGGTCTGTGGGGTCAAGGTTATTGTAGCTCTCAAAATCATCCACAGCAATGAAGTCTGCTACTGTAAAGCGCCAGATTCTGCCCGTGCTGATTGTTGCGTCGGTATTATACTCATCGATTCGCCAGTAGTAAGGCCCGCCGCCCCACACAACACCTTCGGGGGGACTGTAGCTGGTGCTACTCTGACGGCCCCGATATACGCCCGTCATGTCGGATGTATCGGCTTTATCCACTTTGGTCTTATCGGTGCCGAAGTACACATCGTGCTGGGCTGCCTTATCACCCGCTGACCAGCTAAGAGGCACAGCATCTTTGATGTTCGGTGTCGACCCATTGGCCGGCTTGGGGTTCCAGGCAAGACTGAAATCACCCCGCATTGTCAGCTTGACCGCTTCCTGTGTCAACGCCTTATCGTAGATGCGGACGTCGTCAATTTGGCCGGGGAACGGTCTGACGTGATGTCCCTCGCCAAGCCAGACTTTTCTGCCGGCACTGACAGTGTTGATGTTCACAGACTGCGAACCACTGATAATCTCCTGCTCTCCGTCCACATAGAGCTTGATATTCAGGACGGTGGGTGCGCCAAAGCTCTCCAGCACGGATGCCACGTGATGCCACTGGCCATCGGTCAGTACCGTACTGCCTATGATATATCCGCCGGAGCACTCCGTGCGTAGTGCCCCTACTGTCCCATTAGCGGCGTTGTCCTGCACTCGGCCTATCCACTTCTGTGTATTCACATTCTGACCCCAGGAGATATAATCGCCATAGCCGGTTGTCTTTATCCAGGCGGTCACGGTGCGATTCTTCGTGCCGAGCACGCCCTCGTAGTCCACCATCTCGACCATACCACCGTGGAAATCCAGAGCACCGCCGTCTATGCCCTCAATCCACCGAACGTCACCGCTTATCTTGCCGTGATGGGCGTAACCGGACCAGTCAACGACCACAGTGCCGGTACCCTCATCTAATTTCCACCAGGCGACAAAGTTAGGGTCGGTAACAGGCAGAACAGGTATCGTGCTGAAGCGCCAGAGATTACCTTTATGCGTGGTTACGCCGTCGAACTCATCGACCCGCCAGTAATAAGTCTTCCCAAGCTCAAGCCCGCTGGGAGTATAGGTCGTAACTGCAACAGGGCCTTTGTACGTACCGCCTGTGCCGGCATCCACGTCGGCAGAGTTCTCGCCTAAGTACAAATGGTGCAATCTCGCTCCCATGCCTGCCGACCAGCCAAGGGTCACATTGGTGTTTATAAATTTGGCACCATCAGCCGGGTCAGGATAATAGGCAGTCTGCGGCGCAATCGAAAAACTCCAGACATCGCCTTTCCACGGACTCTCCGGGTCCAGTTCATTGACCTCATCGATTCGCCAGTAGTAAGTCGCTCCTGGAGTAAGGCCCGCCGGGCAAGGATATCCCGGAAAGCCGACAAGAATGCTCGTCTTGGTCTGGTTGCCCCAGAACGTGCCGCCGGTGCCGTTGTTTACGTCGTCAAAATTATCGCCGATGTATACGTTATGTGATGCCGCAGAAATTCCCGCCGTCCAGCTAAGGCCCGCCCATTTGGATGTGTTAAGAGCGCCATCAGCAGGACTGGGATTAGAGGCCTTCTTGCCCGGCACGAGATAGGCTGTCCCCCACATACTGGGAGTATTCCACCCGCTTGAAGCAGTTGCATGCCAGGCGAGCTGGCACTCCCGCGTGTTGCCGCCGTCGTCATCATCGTTGATGAACACGTCAATCCCAATCAATTGCGCTGACTGCGGCGGCCGGCCTAACAAACTCGACCATGGCAGCCTGATTTCGAAAAGATAGCCGTTATCGGTTGTGGCCACCGCATATTCAACGCCCTCTAAGCTGCGCGGCGAATGAAAATATTCAGTCGGCGTTTCCCCTTGAGTGTTCCACCTAAAGCGATACTGAAAGTCATTGGCGTCGGCAGTAGCTCCTTTGCTGTTGTTCCCGTCAATATAAACCTCGACACTGTCATCCTGCCATGAGCTCGACAAGGGCGAGTCATTAAACAACGCATCATCATCTACATCGACCAGCACGTACAGGTATTCCCCGTTCCAAAGTGCCCGCCAGCTGCCGGAGCAATCCGCAGCCGATGTGGGGGCAGTGCCTGAGATGGTTATAGTCACGAACTGTTGTGTCGAGAGCAACCATACATCGTCCACGACGCCGTCGAGAATCGGCCCCGGCACATCCAGCAAGGGAATATTAATGTCCGCATCGGCAGCCAAAACCCCATCCCCCAAACCCAGTACCAATACGAAAGAAAATAAATAGATTAATTTCTTAGACATAATAATCCTCCTTCAAAAGCACAATATGAACGGTTAATTGAAAAGATAAATCTTCACTCTCCGGCACAAAGTCCCATAGAAAACTCTGCTCCTCGTATAATAACTCCTCCCTAACCCGTATATTTCATGGGTTTTGTGAAAATGCGACTTAATTTTTATTACTTAATAGGTTATGTGTATACCCAAAAATTACACACTGTTGTTTTTGGAAAAACGGCTAAAATTATGTCGAATGTCGTAAGTTCTTTAATAAAACCATTTAATTCTCTGTGTTCTCTGTTGCTAATAAAAATTAATTCTCTGTGTCCTCTGTGCCCTCTGTGGCTAATCAAAATTAATTCTCTGTGCCCTCTGTGGCTTTGAAAAATTCGGGTTAATCGAAAAAAGTGAGAACTCGTCAATCTGCAAAGCTATAATCCAAATTTCCCACTACCAACATTTATACCACATTAACGGGCCTATTTTCAAGAGAAAACTTCCACAAGATTGCATATCTATATCCTGCAAGACTGCGCCAAAACGCTTAATTTCTTTATTTGCAACAGCGCAATTTAATTGTGAAACCCTTTTTTTCTGCTAAAATCCGAATCACGAAATCCTAAACAATATGGATTTTTCAAAATCCAAATTTCAATAACGGAGAAACAAATGAGAATGCGATTTCACACTTCAAAGTTCGTCCTTGCTTTTTTCATCGCGGCCTGCATAACCATTCCCGCTTCTACCTTGAAGGGTAAAAACATTTCTCTTAGCAAATTGTATTCAAGAGAAGAGCTCGCCAAAATCCTAATCCCCCGCACAGAGTGGCATCCCTTCCCCAAAGCAACAGAGCGGCCAGCCTGGAATACTATCCCCGAAAAGGTGCGCCGTTGCTTTATCAATCCTGCCGAAAAATACATGAACCAGGATATCCCAAACCTTCCTGCCACCATCTACCTCGAATACAAACGCATTGGCAACCGGAGCAATTACCAGGATATTTGGCTCGAACGGCGAAAAATGCTTCACTGTCTGGTGCTTGCCGAGTGCATGGAAGAAAAAGGACGTTTCCTCGATGCCGTTGCGAATCTCATCTGGTCAATTTGCGAAGAATCGTCGTGGACTTGGCCAGCCCATATCGGCGTGCAAAAAGCCGGCGTAGACCTGCCCGACATCTCTGAGTCCGTCGTCGACTTATTTTCCGCCGAAACCGCTAATTCGCTTGCCTGGACCATTTATCTTCTCGAAGAGCAACTATATACTGTCTCGCCACAAATCTGCAAACGCGCTGAAAAGGAAATTGCTCTACGCATCCTGACTCCCTATTTTAACCGTGACGATTTCGGCTGGATGGGCTTTACCGCCAGAACGGACGGCCGGCGTCCCAACAATTGGAACCCCTGGATCAATTCTAATGTACTGGCTGCAACACTGCTGATTGAAAAGGATGAAACTCGCCGGCTGGATTCAGTGCACAAGGTCTTGCGCTGTCTCGATAACTTTTTAATCCCTTATCCCTCCGACGGTAGCTGCGATGAGGGCCCCAGTTATTGGGGACACGCCGGCGCCAGTCTTTTCGACAATCTCGAACTGCTGTATAGTGCTACGGCAGGTCACTTTAACGTCTACGAAGATTCAGTGATTCAAGACATCGGCAGATTCATTTATAAGGCTCATATTTCAGATGATTATTTTATCAACATCGGCGATTGCGATGCCCGCCTGGATATCGACCGCGACCTTATATTTCGCTATGGCAGGCGGAACAAAGACAAGAAGATGGAGCACCTCGCCACATACGGTCTAACGGAAGAAAAGCTCTTCGACCCAGAAAAAAGCTTCCGTTCGCTCGGACGGATTTTATATACGTTATTCAACTTATCCGACCTCTTCGCAGCCGAACCATCGTCTCAGCCTTTGCTGCGCGACCTCTGGCTCAGCGATGAAGATATGCAAATGATGGCAGCCAGGGACAAGGAAGGTTCATCAGACGGCCTGTATGTCTCATGCTGGGCAGGCCACAATGGTCAAAGTCATAATCATAACGATGTCGGTAACTTTATCGTTTACGCCAACGGCAGGCCATTCATAATTGATATTGGAAAACCAACATATACAAGACAAACCTTCAGCGATGACCGATATAAAATCTGGCTTATGCAATCCGCATATCATAACCTCCCCATGGTTGGTGCTATCATGCAATCCGCCGGAAGGCAATATGCTGCAAGAGGCGTTGAGTATGAATCCAACGAAAGTTTTGCGCAAATCAAGATGGATATTGCACCGGCTTACCCGCAAGAAGCAGCCATCAAGTCATGGTTCCGTACCGTTCGTTTCAACCGCAGCAAGGACATTCAAGTTCTGGATTCCTTCGAGCTGAAAGAAGAGACCCGAAACATTGTTCAACATCTCCTCACGCCTTGTCAAATGGTCCCAGCCGGGCCGGGAAAACTGCTCTTAAGAGACTCACAGACACAGACAAGAGTAACTCTTCAGTATGCTCCGGACAAACTAACCCATCAAACCGAAACAATCGACCTGGATGATGACCGGCTGGTGAGTATATGGGGCCCTCGCATATATCGAATTGTCCTAAGGTCGAAGTCTGCAATCGGGTCCGATACCTGGACATTACGCTTTTCGATGATGGAATGAGCAAACCCTCAAAGACGGTGATGAATGTTCTTCTTTGACTTTTGTCTCTCTCTTTATTATTATCCGCTTTAACCCGCCGCACGTCTGGCGGGTAAACTTAAAAACCATAAAATCAGGAGTATCAATGAAACTACCAAGACTTCCATTGTATACTAAGATTTTAATAGGATTGCTGGCGGGAGCAGTTTTTGGCGTATCGGCTAATCGGTTGGGATTTTCAGATTTTGTCTTCAGCTACATCAAACCCATCGGTTCGGCCTTTATTAGATTAATTAGTATGGTTGTTGTGCCGCTGGTTTTTGCTTCTTTGTTGGTCGGTACAACCAGTCTCAACGACATCAGAAAGCTCGGCCGGATTGGTGCTAAAACTGTGGCTTATTTTCTGTGTACAACAATTATCGCCGTTAGCATCGGCTTATTCCTGGCCAATACTTTCAGACCTGGGGCGGGCCTTTCACAGCAAACCCGCTCAAGGCTCATCCAAAATAGCAGCGAGCCCGCAGTCGCACCGACTGAGACAACCCTGAAAAGCCCTACAATGAAGGATGTCCTCTTAAATATCATCCCAACAAATCCAATTCAGGCATTTGTGGAAGGCGACATGTTGCAAATTATCTTCTTTGCTTTATTGACCGGGATTTGTCTCAGTTTTATCCCCTCCGAACGAGGTCAGCCGGTAATAAACTTCTTCGAGGCTGTTAATGAGGTCGTGATTCAGATGGTACACGTCATTATGAAGATTGCTCCTTACGGCGTATTCGCCCTGATTTCATCGGTCATTGCCGATTTTGGCCTGAACATTTTGTTTATTCTTCTTAAGTACTCAGTCGTGGTAATTGCAGGGCTTATTCTTCACGTCACGATTGTTTATTCTTTGGCGATAAGAATATTCAGTAAGCAAAAAGTCAGGACTTTCTTTCGTGGTATTCGTCCCGCACAGCTAATCGCCTTTAGTTCGGCATCCAGTTCAGCTACTTTGCCTGTGACCATGGAATGCACCGAAAGGGATTTAGGGGTCCCAAGGCAAATATGCAGCTTTGCACTGCCATTGGGAGCCACCGTAAATATGGACGGCACAGCTCTCTATCACGGAGTATCCGCCATCTTCATTGCACAGGTATATGGCATGGGTCTGACCCTGGCGCAGCAACTGATGGTAGTTCTTACTGCCACGTTAGCTTCGATTGGCACCGCCGGCACGCCGGGGTCGGGGGTTATCACCTTGGCAATCGTATTAAAAAGTATCGGCGTGCCTTTGGAAGGCATAGCCATTATTATGGGTGTGGAACGTATCTTGGATATGTGCCGCACCGTGGTAAACATCACGGGTGATGCCTCGTGCGCCGTGGTCGTAGCTGCAACCGAAGGGGAGCTGCTCGTCCCAGCCGAGGCCGCAGAAAGGTAGCATTATTTAGCTCATTGTTCATTGTTCGTTGTCTATGAACTATGAACTATGAACTATGAACTCATAACTATGAACTCATAACTATGAACTCATTTATCAGAATATTGCCGGTTTTCGTTCTGTGTGTATTGAGCCACACATTCATCATACTGACAGCACCCTGCGAAGGGTGTTTTTCAATAGTTGTGGGCAAGGATGCCTCAGTGGATGGTTATGTGATTATGGCTCACAACGAAGATGACTCTCCCCCTCAAATCGTAAATCATCACAAAATCCCACGAAGAAAGTACTCCCCTTCAGAAAAAGTGCAGCTCCGCAATGGCGGCCAATTAGAACAGGTCGAACAAACCTGGGCTTATATATGGTCGGAAATGCCGGGCATGATTTTCTCCGACAGTTACATCAACGAATGGGGCGTGGCCATCACGTCGGACAATTGCCCTTCACGAGAGGATAACCCCCAAATCACCGATGGGGGAATAGGCTATATGCTGCGACGTCTGGTGGCTGAGCGGGCCAAAACCGCTCGCGAAGGTGTCTTATTAGCGGCAAAACTGGTGGAACGCTTCGGCTACATCGACTCCGGCCGGACTTACATCATCTGTGACCCCAACGAAGGGTGGCTTTTTTGCGTCGTCAATGGAAAACACTGGCTGGCCCAGCGGGTTGCCGATGGCGAGGTCGCAATGGTAGCCAACACATTTACGATACATCAAGTTGACCTGTCGGATAGTAACAGCTTCCTCGCCTCGAAGGATATCATCGAATATGCTCTTTCAAAAGGTTGGTACAAACCTGAAGAAGGACCATTCGATTTTGCCGGGGCCTATGCAAACCCAAAGTCCGCTTCAAGTCCGTCCAACTTCGGCCGGCAGTGGACCGGCCTGAGCTACGTTGTCGCCGACCCGCCGCAGCCTGGCCCCAACCTGCCTTTTTCTGTCGTGCCGCAACAAAAGATAAATGTAGCTCGGCTCATGCAGATTTTGCGCCACGACTATAATGCAAAGAAACTCAAGTCCTCATCTCTAACCGATAATATGGACGAAAGTGTTTGCATGATTTGCAGAGGCAGCACGCAGACCAGTTTCGTTGTCCAGTTGCGAGCGAATATGCCTCTGGATATTGGTATCGTTTACTGGGCCTGCCTTGCTCCGCCACGCACTTCATTTTATATACCTTTTCACTTTGGTATATCTGATTTCCCTGCCGGTTTTTCCTCAAAATCTGAAAGACCGTCATCAGCCTTCTACGACGAAAGAGTCACTCGTATCTTCCAGGCCGACCCGCTTCAGGCTTTTTGGACATTTGCAAACTTCGTTAACAAAGTTCACGCTGCCTCTGCTGACACAATTACACTGGTAAAAGCTCAGGCGGAGCAAATCGAAAACAACGCTTTTTGCCTGCAGCGTCCCCTTGAAGAAGCTGCTCGCAATTTGTACCCGAAGGATAAAACCACAGCAATGCAACTCTTGGCCAACTATTCTAACGGACTCTACCTCTCCTCTATGGAGGCTATGGCTAAAGTGTTATCAAAGAAGTAACCCAACTTGACTTGGTTTGGCATAAGTGTAGTCTTAAGAAAAACATACAAAATTTGTCATTCTGAGCGGAACGTAGTTGAGCGAAGAATCTGGGTCACGATAAACCGAGATTATACCAATCATAAAAATTAAGTGCCCCCTTTTCTGCCTTCAGCAGAAGGCAAGGGGGACAGGTCGACTGGTAATCAATCGAGAGATGACTGTTCGCTTGCTCAAAGTAGCCGCTCTTTTTTATATCCAACCTGATATCCTGATAACCTACACCCTGATTCCCTGATATTCTGATATCCCAATAATATTTCGCAAAGCGCATATATTTTTTTGATCCGTATAAGTGTTCTAAAGTTAGATAACGAAGGACAGAAAACAGAGCCGCGACCGTAAGGGAGCGGTTGTTTATTGTTTTTTTAGACCCGAGTTTTACTGGGGTTTTTCGTTTTCATTTCTGCGCCGCGCAGGAATCCAGATGCGAAACTTGTCCTGAGCGCAGCCGAAGGATATAATACCAATCATAAAAATTAAGTACCTTTGACAGGTCTAATTGTAATAAATCGAGAGATGAGTGAGTGATGCGTTGTGCACGAGTGAGGGAAGACGGAGGATGGTTTTCAGTTGGGTCTGCCAGAGAGCGGAGATAGCATCGGGGATTTTGTTTTGGAAAATTTCGATGATTTTTCGTTTTCCGTTCGACAATTGGGCCGGCACTGTATAAGTATATGCGTATATACTTATTGAATGCATCAAGAATCATGATTTTGAGAATGGGGTTTTGTAAAGCTGTATAAGTATATGCGTATATACTTATAGACTTCTTTAAGAATCATGGTTTTAATAAGAAGGGTTCATAGATTTATATAAGTATATGCGTATATACTTATGGAGAGCTTCAAAAACTATGGATTTGAGAAAGAGAGGATGAGCAGTTGCTCGCTTGCTCACGGTCGCCGCTCTGTGTATATCCACCCTCATATCAGTCGTGAATAATTAATGCACTTATTCGCGTCATTTCGAGCGAAGCCCCCGTTCTTGCTTTCGTAAGAAAGCACGGGGGCGGAGTCGAGAAATCTATTTGAACAGATTTCTCCGCTATGGGTCCCTAAGGGACCCTTCGGTCGAAATGACATAAGCGCAAATTTTAATCACAATTGGTATGATATCCTGATTCCTGGTATCTCCACAGTCCTAAGGACTCCTTACGGAGGACGCCTTACGGCGGTGCTTAGGATTTTTGGAGCAAAAACATGTTTTTATTATTAAGTGGCGCTTTAGTATTGATATCTAAAAAGCAATTAAACAAGCGAATTTCTCAGCGGGGCTTGCCTAAAATAATGTGAATTCTCTTGACAGATGCAGCAGTTCGCCTATTATAAATTGAAATTTTATAATTTGTGAATGTGAACACAAGTACCAATTGGTCGTAATATAACTTATGAGGTACCACAGAATTCCAGACGAGACTATTCGCCGGTTGCCGATTTATCTGCGAGGGCTTCTTTTTTGGTCTGAACAGAGCAAAAAAAACATATCAAGCAAAAATCTCGCCGATTTCGTCGGCGTCAATTCCTGGCAGATAAGAAAGGATTTTTCATACTTCGGCGAGTTCGGCACCCGCGGAGTGGGCTATAATGCCGAAAAACTCGCAAAGCAAATAAAAAAAATACTCAAGCTCGATATCGCCCAGAAAGTGGCTCTGGTTGGAGTCGGTAATCTGGGCTCTGCTGTTCTGGCGTATCCAGGCCTTAGAATATGTGGTTTCGACATCGTTGTTGCTTTCGATATTAATCCCAAGAAAATCGGTAAGAAAATAAATAACATCGCGATTGAAGACGCTTCAAAGCTCAAGACATTGAAAAAACGAGGTATCAATCTTGTGATTATGACCGTTCCGCGAGACGCCGCACAGCAGACAGCCGACGCTCTGGTAAAGGCAGGGGTAAGGGGTATTTTGAATTTTTCTCCGTGCCATATAGCAGTGCCTAAAAAAGTTAAGGTAATAACCATTGATATTGCAATGGACATTGCTCGTCTGCCTTACTATATGCCGGCAAGATGAAATGCTAACTTGGATAATTTTGGTTTGTCGTTAGAAGCCAATTAATTGTATTTGATTATTTCTACAGCGCAACTAACGTTCTGCTGTGTTGGCTGTAAGCTATTTGTTTATATGAAGTTAAATCCGAAATCTGAATATCCTCCGTAAGGCGTCCTCCGTAAGGAGTCCTTAGGACTGTGGAGAAATACGAAACAAATTTACATCAGGCACAAAGGGGCAAAGAAACATGAGCACAAAGTGAATCCAAAATTCAAAATTACAATTACTCTGTGCCTTTGTGCCTCTGCTCCTATGTTCCTTTTCAGGGATTTCGTGCTTCGGATTTTTGCCATAGCATTGTTACAAAGATTATTTGCATTGTAGTATTATTTGTATCCAGCTATATAGTTGAATAATTTTGCTATTAATCGTTAGAAGCCAATAAATTGTATTTGACTATTTTTTCCCGGCTGTATAGAAAGCTGGGATAAAGTTACAGGTAAACTTCAGATGAACAAAATGCAGACTGTTTTTATAAGTGAATTAAAGTCGTTCCTGGACGCCGTCGCCGAAGATATGGACCTTTATGTCCCGAAGAAAGCCGGGACGCATTACGTATATAAAAGATACGACCCCGCCGCCAAGACCCCTCTGGAATTTAATAACATACGTACTTGCACGCCCATCAAGGAGTTTCTTTTTCCGTTGCGAGAGCTTGCCGCCGTTTTTCCCGAGCCTCTGGAGCTGAAGGACATAAAACCATTTGCCGTCTTTGGTCTTAAAGATTGCGATTTGCGCTCCATCGAAATCCTCGATAGGGTTTTTGCAGAAGAGGAATTTGAGGACCCCTTCTATACCGCCCGACGGCAGAAAATGTTTATAATCTCATCCGATTGCTCAGAGCCGGCCGAGAGTTGTTTCTGTACCGTCCCTGATGGGCGTCCTTTTGCTCAGAGCGGCTTTGATTTGAACGTCTCACCGGTAAAGGACGGCTTTATTATCGAACCCGGCTCGAAAAAAGGCAATGATTTCATAGAAAAACACTCCAAGCTCTTCACCGAGACCCCTGAAGTCTCGTTGGCAGAGCGCGAGCAAAATAGGGCCGAAACGCAAAAGCAGCTTGAGCAAAACAATGCCAATCTCAAGTTCGATGTGCCCATTAAGGAGGTTGTGGAAAATAGTCAGGATTCTGAGGTTTTTGACGTTGAGGCGCAGAACTGCGTTGAATGTCAGGCCTGCACCCGCGTCTGCCCAACATGTCACTGCTTTTATCTTTACGACACCAAACGGCAGGACTACTTTGGCAAGATGAAGATGTGGGATAGTTGCATGAGACTTGCCTATGCCAAAGTAGCCGGCGGTGCAAACCCGCGCAAGGTTCTCGGCGATAGAATCAAGCACCGCCTTATGCACAAATTCTCCTATTTTCTCGATAGGTATGGCATCGATATGTGTGTCGGCTGCGGCAGATGTGTTGATGCCGACATTGGTGGAATGGATATCCGCGCGGTATTAAAGAAATTAAATCAAGAGCTTCAAGGCAAAGATAAAACAAAAGCGAAAGTTGCAAAATGAGCCAGAATCTTTACCAACCTATAAATAGTGAGATCGTCGATATTATAGATGAGTCCCCGACGATTAAGACTTTTGTCGTTGTGCCGGAAGAAGAAGTTAAATTCAAGACAGGCCAGTTCGTCGAGCTGACTTTGCCGGGCGAAGGTGAGGCACCCTTCACCCCTTCTTCGTCGCCGGCTGATACCGAGAAGATGGACATAACCATTATGAAAGCCGGCCGGGTAACAGGTTTATTACACGAATGCAAAAAGGGAAAGAAGGTCGGCATTAGAGGTCCTTATGGCAATGGCTATCCCATTGACGATTTTGTCGGCAAAGAAGTCTATATCGTCGGCGGCGGTGTGGGTTTGGCACCAATCCGGTCTTTGTTCCTGACCCTCGTCGATAGAATAAAAGACTTCAAATCCGTGGTTTGCCGTTACGGCGCCAAAACACCTAACGATTTTATCTATAAAAAAGCACTTTTTGGCCCCTGGCAAAAAATCAACGGCGTGAATATGAAACTTACCGTCGATGAAGCAAACGGCCAATGGAACGGCAATATCGGCGTCGTAACTAATATACTTAAGGGCGACGACGTCGATGTTGAAAACGCCGTTGCGGTGGTTTGTGGCCCGCCGATTATGATGAAATTCACAACCTTAAAGCTGCTGGAATTCGGATTCGGCGCTGGGAAAATTTATCTTTCCATGGAAAAGAATATGAGCTGTGGAGTAGGCAAATGCGGCCATTGCATGCTCGGCAAGTATTATGTCTGCAAGGATGGCCCTGTCTTTACGTATGACCAGATAAAAAAATACCCGAATATCTGGGACTAAGAGGATAACGAGGTTCCGTATGGGTAAGAAGTTAATAATCGATTTGGCGAAATGCAAGACTCAGAGCCAATCGAAGGTCCGGTGTTCATATAAGCATCATCCTAGCAACAAAGGCATTGACGCCTTGTTGGAGATGATTCGCTTCGCCCTGATTTGTCGCAGGTGCGAAGCGGCACCGTGCATAACCGCCTGCCCCGTAGGAGCTCTCGAGAAGATGCCGACAGAAAACGAAGATTATGGCGTTCTTAAACGCGCAAATATGCTCTGCACCGCCTGCGGAAGTTGCGCGATAGCCTGCCCCTTCGGAACCGTATATACCGATTTGATTCCTTTTCCAAGTAGTGTTTGCGACAGGTGCAAGGGCAGATTAAAAAATGGCGAAAAGCCCCTGTGTGTTACTACCGCCGATGATGGGAGTATAGATTACCAGGAAATCCAGGCCGGAGGTGATTTAGTAGAGGTCTTTGAAGATATCCTTGTGCGGGTCTCCGGCGGCGTTCTCTGGGAGCCGTTTTTGAGGGACAAGGAAAAGGCAAAGATATGAGTGTCCAATTAAATATCTTGTTCTGGCTTGTTGTTATTCCAGGTACTATTGTTCTCGGCTTGGTCGCTTCCTGGATAGTTCGCAAGGTTAGTGCCCTCGTGCAGTGGCGGGTTGGCCCACCGCTTTGCCAGCCCTTCTACGACATTATGAAGCTTTTCGGCAAGGAAATTCTTGTGCCGCAGGACGCTCAACGAACCGTTTTTATGTCGGCTCCGCTCGTCGGCCTGGCGGCAGTGCTACTGCTTTCGATGATGCTCTGGCGGATAACTGTTGCTCAGACCGCCTTTGTTGGTGACATCATTGTAGCGATTTATTTGATGGTCCTGCCGTCGCTGGCCTTGATTCTCGGCAGTTCAGCCAGTGGCAGCCCTCACGCAGCGGTTGGCACAAGTCGGGAAATGAAACTTGTTATGAGCTATGAGCTGTCGCTGGTATTGTCCTTTATCGTTGTGATTATCAAAACCGGCGGCCAGCTCAGCTTAGCTGCAATTGCCCAGCACGCCCCGGTTTTGAGTATTTCCGGCTCCTTGGCGTTTTTGGCTGCGTTATTGTGTGTGCAAGCAAAACTCGGCTTTGTCCCATTTGATATAGCCGAGGCTGAGACCGAGGTGATGGGTGGTGTTTTCGTAGAATATTCAGGGGCTTTGCTCGCCGTTTGGAAACTTATCCATGCAATGCTGCTGGTAGCTTTGCCGTTGTTTTTGGTTATGGTATTCCTCGGCGGCTTCGGAATAAACTCATGGACGGGTATTGGTAAATACGTATTGGTACTGGTTTTGTTGATTCTGATAAAGAATACAAATCCGCGTGTGCGTATCGACCAGGCAATGAAGTTCTTCTGGTTTTATTGTGGGTTTGCCCTGGTTGTTGCAATTATCCTGGCTGCAATAGGTAGTTACTATGGTATTGGATGGCTGTAAACCTTCATCGATTTTTGATTTCCGTTTTCGATTTGTGATTTTTCAATCGTCAATCGACAATCGAAAATCAGCAATTTAATCGGGTGAATTGATGAGTTGGAAAATATGGTCATTAAAAAAATCGCCTTGGGTGTTTCACGTTAACGCCGGCGCGTGCAACAATTGCGATATTGAAGTTGTAAATTTGCTGACGCCGAAGTTTGACGTTGAAAGGTTCGGCATCAAACTGGTCGGCTCTCCTCGGCACGCCGATGCCCTGCTGGTAACCGGCGTAGCTACTGCTCAGGCGGCCCCACGTCTGCGGGAGGTATATCGCCAGACCCCTAAGCCTTGCGTTGTCTTTTGCATTGGTGCCTGTGCCTGTGGTAAGGGTATATTCACCACCGGTTACCATGTAGTTGGGCCGGTGGATAAAATAATCAGGCAGGTAGACCCCAATGCGATTATTGCTTACGTGCCGGGCTGCCCCCCGAAGCCGGAAGCTATGATATCCGGCGTCGTCAAGGCGCTATCAGCTTTATAAAAAAGATTAAAAATAAAAATGAAATTAAGGAATTCCAAATTTTGACTTTTGCATTTTGATTTTTGATTTACGAATATGAACCAAGAAGAACTAAATAACAAGCTGTCAGAAATAGAAGATAACCTTATAGCAGTCGAGCGACCGGCGGACAATAGAATATATCTCTCATGTGAGGCCCAAAACGCTTACGCAGTTAACAAGTTTTTGTTTGAAGGTGTACGTGCAAGGTTTGTGATTGCTACCGGCATTGATTCTGACGATTGTTTTGAAATTCTTTATCATTATTCTTATGACCAGACCGGCTGTGTGATTACTCTAAAAGCCTTCATCCGCGACCGCGAGAATCCGGCCATCGAATCTATTGCACCGTTTCTGCCGGGCGCACAGTGGATAGAAAGGGAGATTCACGACATATTGGGAATCGACTTCAAAAATCATCCCGATATGAGACGATTAATCCTCGCCGATGACTGGCCGGAGGGTGTTTACCCGTTAAGGAAAGAGTTGAACGGCAAAATGGTAACAGGCTGGACCAGCCAAACGTCCAGTCGCCCCACTTCTCAATCCCCCGCTCGGCGAACTGTCCCCCTGTCCAAGCCGGTCGTCGCGGTCGGCCCCTTTCACCCCCTGCAGGAAGAGATGGAGTTTTATCAGCTAACCATCGACGGCGAGAAGGTAACTGACATAGATGTGAGAATATCTTATAATCATCGTGGCATAGAAAAAATCAGCGAATCGCTGCAGTTTGACCAGGTGCCCTTTTTGGTTTCCCGCGTATGTGGAATATGCTCAGCCTCGCATCCTTTAGCTTATGTGCAGGCCGTCGAGGATATTGCGGGCATAAAGCCCCCTGAACGCGCCCTCTATGTGCGAACCATTATTAACGAGCTTGAGCGCATCCACAGCCATATCCTTTGGGTGGGTCTGGCAGGACACTTTATCGGTTATGACACCGTCTTTATGTGGGCCTGGAAATATCGTGAGCCGGTACTCGACCTGCTCGAAGAAATCACCGGTAACAGAAACAATTACGGCAACGTCAAGATCGGCGGCTGCCGTGAGGACATACCTGACGAGCTTATACCTAAGATTCAAAAGGAACTTGACAAAATCGAAAAGAAGATGAATATGCTAACCAAGGCCGTTCTTGACGACCCTATCCTTCACGCTCGGCTCAAAGGCGTTGGCACATTAAGCAAAGCCGATGCTATCAAATATGCGGTAACAGGCCCGACGGCAAGAGGTAGTGGCGTTGCCATCGACGTAAGGCATGACGACCCGTACGCCGCTTATGGCCTTTTGGACTGGAATGTAATCACTCAAACTGAAGGTGACGTCTTTGCCAAAGCCGTCGTCCGCTTGCTGGAAACTTTTGAATCCATCAAGATGGTCAAAGAGGCCCTCAAGAAATTACCCAAGGGGCCTGTTACGCTGGAGGTCAAGCAGATTCCGCCGGGCGAGGCAGTCGGGCACGCAGAAGCTCCACGGGGCGAAACGTTCCATTACGTCCGCAGTGATGGCGGCAACAGGCCGGTCCGCCACAAAATAAGAGCGCCCAGTTACGTCAATGTCCCCTCGTTTAAGGCCTCGTGCATTGGGGCAGACATCGCCGATGTTACAATCACGCTCGCAGCCGTCGACCCTTGTTACAGTTGCACCGAAAGATTAGCTGTCGTTGACCGGCACGGCAGCGTCACGCATGATTATGAAACGCTGCTGCGGCTGAGTCGTGATAAAACAGCCCGGCTTAAAAAAGAAGTGTAAAATGTAAAGCTAAAAATGCAAAAACATAACTCAAAATTCAAAACTTATTCAATTTTAGGTTTTACACTATGGTTTTACGCTTTGAATTTTTTACTTTACACTTTTATGTTGGAGGATTTATAAATTTATGGTGAGCTTGTCGAATCCATTGGAAATGAATATTTTATGTGTCACCGTCTTTTTGCCGCTGCTCGTAGGCTTTGTGCTGCTGTTTTTGCCGAATAAACTAATGTCTGTATCTAAGGCACTGGCGCTTATTATTTCAGTTGTCTCATTTGCTCTGTCCATCTGGATATTTACTACTGGTAATCAGTTTGAGTGCACCTGGCCTATCCTGCGGATAGGCGACCTGAAATTAGACCTATTGTTGAATGTCACGCCGTTGGCAGGCTTCATATTATTGTTCGCCATTGGCTTCGGCCTGCTAATAACTTTATATTCCCTACGCACTACGCAATACGCACTACGCAATACGAATATCTATTATGGTGCGGTTCTGACTACTATAGGCGGCTCAGCAGGAATACTCCTTTCCGACCATCTGTTATTTTTGCTTATATTCTGGGAGATTGTTACCGCTTCTTTATATCTTTTGATAACAACGGGCGGGCGAAACTCCAATTTTGCAGCGACGAAGAGCTTCGCAATGATAGGCGCTTCTGACGCCGCTTTCCTGCTCGGCCTGTTTATGGTATGGGTGCTTTCGGGCACATTTGTCATCTCCGATATTAGCCTGACGACCACTTCCGCATTTGCTATTATAGCCTTCTTACTGCTTTTGACAGCCGCCGTCACCAAGGCAGGTGCATTGCCTTTGCATACCTGGCTGCCCACCAGCGGCGAATATGCCCCGGCTTCCGTCATGGCGCTTTTGCCCGCCGCGATAGATAAACTCTTGGGAATTTATCTGCTTGTTATAATCGTTCGGGAAATTTTCATACTACAGTCAGTCGCTTTAAGTCTCATTCTGGCCCTCATCGGTGCGGCAACGGTTATCATCGCTGTGATGATTGCAATGGTTCAGCACAATCTCAAGAAGCTGCTGTCCTACCACGCTATCAGCCAGGTCGGCTATATGGTCCTCGGCATAGCAACCGGCACGCCCGTTGGTATTGCCGGCGGATTGTTCCACATGCTCAACCACGCAATATACAAATGTTGTCTATTCTTGTGTGGCGGTGCGGTCGAGCAGGCAGCCGGAACCGCCGAGCTGGACAGACTCGGCGGCCTGGGCAAAAAAATGTCCATAACTTTCACTACCTGCCTGATTGCCGCACTGAGTATTTCCGGAATACCGCCCTTCAACGGATTTGTCTCCAAATGGATGGTTTATCAGGGCGTAATTCAAATGGGAACCACCCAAGCCGCTGCCGCAGCTAAGTTATGGCCCATTTGGCTTACTTGTGCTATGTTTGGAAGTGCGCTCACCCTTGCCTCGTTCGTAAAACTCATACATTCGATGTTTCTTTCTCGCCTGCCGGATAATCTCAAAGGTGTAAAGGAAGTCCCGCCGACTATGACGATTCCGATGATTGTGCTTGCTCTTTTATGCGTGGTCTTCGGAGTCTTCTATCATGTACCGTTAAAGCTGTTCATTTATCCCGCCCTGAATATAGAACCGGGTACCGTAATCTTCGGCACCTGGGCGTCCGGACTCGCTACAATCCTGCTCATAGCCGGCATTGGTCTTGGCGTGCTCATCTGGGTCGTCGGTAAACTGTCAAAGATGGTCAGAGTAGTGCCCACCTGGACGTGCGGCGAAGTGCAGCCCAATGACCAAATGACTGTACCCGGGACCCATTTCTACAAAACTGTCTCAACTATGGTCGGCCTGAAACAGCTCTACACCGGCCAGGAAAAAGGCCGTTTTGACGCATACAATCAAGGCGGCAAAATCGGCCTGGCCCTGACAGATTTTCTGCGCTGGCTTCATTCCGGCGTGCTGCCCACATATTTGACCTGGGTAACCTTAGGATTGTTAATAGTTCTGTTTGTTGTTTGCAAGATTTGGTGAGGAAAAGAAATCAAAAATCAAAATGCAAAAATCAAAATTACATATAAAAATGCAAATTTTTTTTCTCATGCTCGCTTCAGGCTTCAATGATATTATACCAATTGGAGTTAATTCTTGCGCCCTGTCATTCCCGCGAAAGCGGGAATCCATAGGTTTATATGTACTGGATGCCTGCTTTCGCAGGCATGACACAGTGATTGGTAGTCTACCAAAAAGCGCATTTATTTAGTTGGATTAGTATTATGTGCTATTTTTGAATTTTGACTTGTAATTTTGATATTTGATTTTTGATATTTAATTTGAATTATGGTTTTTTGCTTTTAGCTTTAAGATTTTAGCTTTTGTGAGGTAGCTATGGCTATATTCTACATTTTACTTATTTTTATGGTGATCGCCGCGATTATTGCCGTAGAAACTAAAGACCTTCTAAGCTCGGTAATCTGTTTGGGCGCGGTTGGTTTCGGCAGCTCCGTAATGTTTCTTTTTCTTCGGGCGCCTGATATCGCCATAACTCAGATAGTGGTGGAGGTCTTAAGTTTGATTATACTAATTCGTGCTGTAATCGCTCGTGACCTGACCTTCATCTCCGGCGATAGGGAGTTCTTTGGCGTGGTCATCTCCGTGGTTATCGTATTTGTCATATTTCTGGCTGGCGTAAAAGTCTTCGAGACTCTGCCTCCTTTCGGGACGCCCATCTTCTCTAAGATTCCAGATGTTGCTTCCCAAACCTACGTAAAGGAAGGCCTTGCCAAGACCGGGGCAGCAAATATCGTAGCAGCAATTATTCTGGATTATCGCGGTTATGATACCCTCGGTGAAGCTACGGTCCTTTTTACCTCCATTCTCGGAGCTACAGTTATATTGCGGCAGAAGGCTAAAAAACTGCTTCACGACCCGGAGTAAAAAATCAAATGATGAACTATGAACCATGAACTATGAACTATGAACTATGAACAATGAACTATGAACCATGAACTATGAACTATGAACTATGAACTATGAACCATGAACAATGAACTATGAACAATGAACTATGAACTATGAACAATGAACTATGAACTATGAACTTCAAGTATTAACAGCTCTTGTACTAAAGGGTAAGAGAATGAAGGGTATGACAGTCATAGTAAAGACCGTCAGTAGTTGGGTCAAGGTGCTCATCTTTTTATTCGGCATTAACATCGTTCTTTTTGGCCATCTCACCCCCGGCGGCGGCTTCGCCGGCGGCGTGATTTTGGCTTCCGCGTATGTGCTGCTTATGTTGGCGTTCGGCAGAGAATACGTCGAAAAAAATCTCTCTTTACCTGTCGCTTCAAAGGTAGATTGCATTGGTGCGTTCCTTTTCGCATTGATTGCGATTCTCGGTTTTGTTTTTGGCGGCGTATTCTTTGTCAACTTCCTGGTCAAGTATAGTCAGCCCCTAAGGCTTATAAGTGCCGGCACCATCCCCCTTTCGAATATAGCTATTGGTATAAAGGTCGTCGCATCACTATTTCTGGTCGTTCTTGGTCTTTCAATATTCAGGCTTGATACAAAGGAAATGCGTAAAACGTAAAGCGAAAAATGCAAAACCAAAACTTAAAATTTAAAACGAAACTAAAAGATAGGAAAAATCAAAATGAAAATAGCGTGCAGCGTAAAACGTACAGTGTACAGACCTAAACGCTATACGCTAAACGCTGTACGCTGTGTTTTGAATTTTGAATTATGGTTTTTAGTTTTTGGTTTTTAGTTTTTAGTTTCAAAAAGGAGTAAGACCAATGCCTTATGCGTTATGTTTTTTATTATTTATGATTGGACTGTATTGTGCCGTTGTCAAAAAGAACATCATTAAGATTGTAATCGGCTTGGCGGTTATGGAGTACGCCGCCAATCTTTTCCTGATTATGCTCGGCTACCGCGCGGGCGGCATAGCTCCTATACTTGACAAGACCCTCGTTAAACCAGCGGCCACCGTATCTGCTTTCGCAGAAAGCACGGCGGCACCGACCGAACCCATTGCCACCTTTATCAATAGCGCCGTTGACCCAATTCCGCAGGCCCTTGTGCTCACGGCAATCGTCATCGGCCTGGGTTCCACAGCGCTTATGATTTCGATGTGCATCAGAATATATGAAAAATATGGCACGTTTGATATTACTGAAATAAGGAGATTAAAAGGATGACTCCCACGGAGTCGATTTTGTTCCAGTCCACGTCTTCGCCCTTGCCGCTGCCAATCTTTGTGGCTATTCCTTTGGTAACAGCTTTTGTGCTGCCAATTTTTGGCAAAAAGGGCAAAGCCGCAGCCACCATTTTAGCCAATTTAGCAACTATTTCCCTGCTGGTCTTATCGATTCTGTGCATTGGGAAATCCGGCATCTACGCAGTAGGCAAATGGTCTATCCCGCTTGGCATCAATATGGTCCTTGACGGCTTAAGTTCGCTTTTGCTTTTAGCTATCGCTGTCGTCAGCGCCGCTGCGATGCTCTTTAGCGCCAGGTACATGGAACAATACACCGCCAAGACAAAATACCTGAGCTTGTTTCTGCTTATGGTCGCAGCTATGAATGGTTTAGTGCTTTCCGGCGACATCTTCAATCTCTTCGTATTTCTGGAGATTGCTTCCCTCACCTCTTATTCGCTCGTCGGCTTTGGCTGTGAGCACGAGGAGCTCGAGGCATCCTTTAAGTATATGGTTTTAGGCAGTATTGGTTCTTCATTTATCCTCTTTGCTATTGCCCTTGTTTACGGTAACACCGGCGCCCTTAACATGGCTTACGTCTCAAATGCTATCCAGAGCTCCGGTTTAAATGCCGGCCTTTCTTTTGCTCTGGCCTTATTTATTGTCGGTTTCAGCCTGAAAGCCGCCCTTGTGCCCTTCCACGCCTGGCTGCCAGATGCCCACCCCTCCGCCCCAGCCCCCATTTCTGCAATGCTTTCCGGCATCCTCATAAAAACCCTCGGCATCTACGCCCTTGCTCGTGTCGTTTTCAATATTTTTGGCGTCTCGCTCTCAATCGGCTGGGTCCTGGTCGCACTCGGCCTTTTGAGTATGGTTGCAGGGGCGTTTTTAGCCATAGGTCAGTGGGACTTCAAACGCCTCCTGGCTTATTCGAGCATCAGCCAGATAGGATATGTAGTCCTCGGTATCGGCCTTGGCGCAACTCTCATCGCCAAAAAGGCCGACTTAGCTTGGGCTTCTTTGGCTATTCTTGGCGGCTTGTTCCACCTTGTAAACCACGCCGTTTACAAGTCTTTATTGTTCTTAACCAGCGGCTCGGTTCAAATGTCAACCGGCACAAGGCAAATGAAACAGATGGGAGGACTCGCAGAAAAATTACCCTTCACCCGCACCGCTTGCATCGTCGCATCGGCCTCTATTGTCGGCATCCCGCCTTTTAGCGGCTTTTGGAGTAAGCTGATTCTGGTTTGGGCAGCGGTTCTGGCTCATCTCTACTGGGTCGCAGCATTAATTATTTTCATAAGTCTGTGTACTTTAATTATGTATTTGAAGGTTCAGCGGTATGTTTTTCTTGGCGAGCTGCCGGAGAATCTCCGGCAAATAAAGGAGAACAGGGGTCCTATGCTCGTTGCAATGTTATTCCTGGCCTGTTTATGTGTGCTTATGGGCTTGCTCGTGCTGGTTCCAGGCTTAAAGCACAGCATTCTCGACCCCGCTGTGAAGGTGTTAACCGACGGCCTATCCTATTCGGCCAATATAATTAACCCATGAATCGAAATACCAGACACGATTCACGAGACACGAGTCACGAGACACGATTCACGAGACACGAGTCACGAGCACGATTCACGAGACACGAGTCACGAGACACGATTCACGAGACACGATTCACGAGATACGAGGTACGAAATATGAGACGACTGATTTACTTTGTTATGGCTTTTATTATTTGGCTCTTGCTCACCTGGCCGTTTGCCGATGGTAAGATTGACATCCAGGTTGTAGTTGCTGGCTTCATAGCTTCTATTATGGTAGCGGTTTTGTTTCATGAGATATTGCCCAAGGAGCATCGCGTATTTATTTCGCCGCTGCGGTTGTTTTGGCTCCTGGTTTATCTGCAGGTATTCTTCTATTATATGGTCAAGGCTAACGTGGATGTTATGTATCGCGCCTTGCATCCAAAGATGCCTATCAGGCCTGGAATCGTGAAAATAAGAACAAATTTAAGGTCGGATGCTGCTCGTACGGCGCTTGCTAACTCCATCACCCTGACCCCAGGAACTATGACTGTGGATTTAACTGATGATGGCTTTTTGTACATACATTGGATTAATGTGAAATCTGATGATGTTGAGCAGGCAACCAAATTCATTTCCAAAACATTTGAGTGGTTCTTAATGAAGATTTTCGAATAAGGAATAAAATAAAACAATTTAGCCACAAAAAAGCTCAAGAGGTATAAAAAAAGAATTCTGATATATTTTCTTTTGTGTTTTTTGTGCCTTTTTGTAGCTGGACTCAAGAAAGAGGTAGCCATGATAACATTATTTTATATTGGATTATGCCTGTGTTGCTTCTTATGCCTTTACCGAATTGGTCGCGGTCCCAGTGCCCCCGACAGAACCGTGGCTATTGACATTTTGGGTATCGTTATAGTAGGTTTCTGTGCACTTATCGGCCTCGATACCGAGAAAGATTTCTATCTCAACATTGCCCTTGCCTGGGCACTGCTGAGTTTTATAGGAACTATAGCATTGGCAAAGTTTTTGGAGGGCAGAAGTTTCGATGACTGATAACATTGGATACATACTGATAACGGTTGGAATCTTGTTTGATATATTCGGCTGTATAGGCCTGGTTCGTTTTCCCGATGTTTACAATCGTCTGCAGGCCTCAACGAAATGCGTAACTCTCGGCACTATTTTGCTTTTAATTGGTGTCGCCTTAGTCAGCGCCTCTGGCCCCACGGTCGCCAAAGCGTTAGTATGTGCTGTTTTTATATTGATAACTTCGCCTACGGCTGCACATGCAATCGCCAAAGGTGCTTACGCCTCCGGCGTGGCGCTCTGGGAGAAAAGCATCGTTGACAAATACGCTGAACAAGTTGATAAGAAAGTTCATAGTTCGTAGTTGATAGTTCATAGATGGAAAAGGCTCGATGGGATTTAATTTTGAAAAGCTGGATATTTATGAAAAATCGATTGATTTTGTCAATCAGGTTTATTTGGTAACCAAGAACTATCCTAAAGAAGAAATGTTCGGTTTGACAAATCAGTTTAGAAGAGCCGCGGTATCAATTTCGTTGAATATAGCTGAAGGTTCAGCAAAAACCAAAAAGGATTTTAACAGATTTGTAGATATGGCAAGAGGCTCTGTTTTTGAGTGTGTAGCTATATTGCAAATTTCTGAAAGGCTAAGTTATATCAGTCAGTTACAGTTTGATGAACTAAGGGATAGATTGGTTGAAATCTCAAAAATGTTAAGTGGTCTGAAGCGCTCATTATCTCTTTCAACCCCATATCAAGAACAATGAACAATGAACAATGAACTATGAACTATGAACTATGAACTATGAACTATGAACTATGAACTATGAACAATGAACAATGAACTATGAACAATGAACTATGAACTAAAAAGAGGAGCTTAAAATTGCGTTTACCAAAGTTAAGAGAATTAAAAGAAGCTGTTACTGCGGTTCTTTCGCCGCGGTTTACCACTCGTTTTCCCGCTAAGCCCTGCGTAGTGCCGGAAAAGTATAGAGGTAAACCGGAATTTGATCTCGATACTTGCATCGGCTGCGGTGCCTGCGTAAATGTCTGTCCGACCGAAGCGCTCACACAAACCGATGTTCTCCACGCCGACCCGCCCCTAAGAAAAATCACTCTTCGATATGATACCTGCATCTTTTGCGGCAACTGCAGGGACAATTGCACCACTGAAACGGGCATAAAGCTCTCAAACCAGTGGGACCTCGCCGGTCTGGATAGAGAAGCTATGGCACAGACCCACGAATTTGAACTTCAGCTATGCGAAAAATGTGGTGCGTTAATAGGCACCAAGAAGCATCTGGTCTGGCTTTATGAAAAACTCGGCCCATTGGCCTATACAAATCCATCCTTATTGATTGCCAAAAGCGGCGAGCTGCTTATCGAGCCGCAGGATGTTCAGAAGCAACCCGAAAAAGACGTCCAAACGAGCGATTTTATGGCAATCCTGTGTCCTAAGTGCAAATGCGAGCTGAACATCCAGCTGTAGAAAGTCAAAACTAAAAACTAAAAGCGCAAAACGACTCCCGACAAATCAGGATAATACTTTTGAATTTTGCACTATGATTTTACATTTTTAATTTTACACTTTACATTTTAATTCTATGGTTACTGACCAGCAACTCCTCCGGCAGCTAAATAAATTGCGCAACTCAGCTACGGTTATTGTCGGAGTCGGAAACGTATTAAAAGGTGACGATGGCGCTGGGCCGCTCGTTTGTGAGCAGCTCGAAGGAAAAATTCGTGCTCATCTTATTGACGCCGGCACAGTGCCGGAGAATTATATCCAGCCGATTATAGCAAAAGCTCCGCAGAATCTGCTTATTATTGATGCTATTGACTTCGCAGCCCCGCCTGGAACAATAAGAATATTTAGGCCCGAGCAGTTAAACTCGCACGTTTTTTCGACGCATACACTTTCGCCGCGGTTATTTGTTGATATGGTCTGTAAGATTATTACGGTTGATGTATATTTTATCGGGATTCAACCTGCACAAATCCAGCTGGGCCAATCCATATCTCCACAGGTAAGCCGCGCAGTCCGTCGTCTTTCACAGACACTTGCCGATGTTTTCCCATTAGAGGACTAATTCAGAGCCGCGACCTTTCAGAGCCGCGACCTTTCAGAGCCGCGACCGTAAGGGAGCGGTTTTGTACCCGCATATTCACTTTAGCACGCGCATAGCTTTGTTAGCATCGGCAGCCGAATCAAAAGCCAGATGAAATACTGCACGTTTGCCAATGCAGGCCGCCGAGAGCCCCCGCAGGTTGATGCCGGCATCGGCCAATCGCCTCGTCAATTTGGCACCGAGACCGGGCTTATCGGCCGCGGCTATGCGGACCCCACGCAGCGATACGCTTTTCGCAAATCCTGCTCGCTTGGCAGCCGTAACTTGCCTGGCGCCCTTGATAGGCGTAACAAACACCACGCCTGTCCCTGGTTTTTTAGGCTCCCGGCGGGCAATGGCGAATTCAAGGTCGGCGCCCGCCTTGGCAAGGGCGTCAAGTTTCTCAGCTAATCCACCTGGCCGGTCTTCGATACTCGCTGCCCAAACCTCAACGCGACTAACATCCAGTTTCATGATTTGTCCTCCAAAACAATATCAGAAACCTCAAACATTCGTTGTTTTATGTTCATTGTTCATCGATGAACAATGAACCACAAACTAAGTATATAATTTGACCATTGTTACAGTTTTTGTCAATACTTTAGATATTTAGCCCCTGATTCGACTTTGGGTTTGTTTGGGTTTGTTTTTTAATAGTTCATTGTTCATAGTTCGTTGTTGTTAGTTATTGTTATTGCAAAGGTTACACTCATTTTTAGCACTTCGGAAATTGGCTTTGTTTTGCAAAATTGACCATAGCCACAAAGGCACTAAGGCACAAAGGCATACAGGATGAGGGACAATAGAAGATTGATGGAGGTTGAAATTCACTATGTGCCTTTGCCGCTGTGCACTTATCATGAGAATATTTACGATTTACTCTTTGTTATTGACTATTCACTAATGACTAATTCTACTGGAACTGCTGTCCCCTTTCGTGCGGGTCTCCGCATGCTTCCCGCTCCCGGCGGGATTTCCCCCCCACAATCGCATATGTATTATACTAAATTCTGCCTGTTTATCAATAAAAATCTAACATTTTAAATAAGAATTTGGCCACAGAGGAAACAGAGAAATTCAAAAATATTTAGCCTGCCGTTTGAAGTCGGGCATGGCCAAGTCCATCACGGCAGGTTTTATCTCGGCACGAAGGCATAAAGGATTAAACCACGAATCCATTCGGCTGCACTCACCACAGGCTTTGCTCAGGACGGCCCTTGCAACGAGATGCCCTTTTCGTCATAAACGAAGGGACTACTATATAAGTATATGCGTATATACTTATGGAGTATTCAAAGAAGCCCAGTTTTAGGGAAAGTGGTTATTCATTCGTTTAAGATGGGTCTTTAGCTCCGGAGGCAACAGAGACAATCGGAGATTTTTTTTTGGATGATTTTAGTTTCGGCGAATCGTTTCGGCGATTCGTCCCCTTAGGGGCCTGAGCACGAAGGCCAAGGCCGTAGCGGGAACGGCATCTCTTTCATAATTCTCTTGCCTTTGCTCAGCCACGTAGGGAGCCATATTTCGCACGATTTGCCTGTTGTCGTCTAACTTTTAGGCTTTGGCAACTCAAAATCAGACCAATCTTGTTCAAATCTTATCAACTGGGGTGGAGATTCAGCAAGACGTTGATAATTATTCGTGAAATCTTCGAACAAAGCCTTAACTTCCTTCCTATCTTCTACTTGGTCCCGCAAAAAACGAGCCATCTGTAAGTCTTCATGAAGCTTAGGTGTTCTCTTTTTTAAGGACTCTCTGAGTTCTGGGAGTTGCATTGACAAGACATTCTCCAATACCTTTAAGAACCTATCCTCTCCTACCTTACTCTCTTCGAGCATATTCCGGTTCGTCTCACTCTCAAAATCTTGTTGCATCCTTTTTTCAATCCAAACCAAGCGCTCAACGACCGACTTTTTCCGCTTTTCGATAGCTGGAACATACTTAGCGTCGATATTCTTTATGAGGTCCTCATGCATGTCTATTATGGCAAGCATGCACGTAACGTGAGTATCATAGTATTTCTTCGCTGACTCAAGGTTACTTGGATCTATCATCAATTGTTTCCTGACATTATGCAAGTTTCTCATAGCCAAAGTGATTTCTATTATTTCAGTATTTGCTTCTTTGCCCTTGCCGCCTTCTTCTTTGATCATCACGTATTTTGGTTTGTTAGCATCCGAGGGAGTCGAAGACAATAATCCCTTTAATGTCTCTTGATGTCTTATCAACTCCCTAAGAGCCTCTTTCTTGGGACTTCTCTTCCACCACAAGAATCCTTCAGTCTCGTGATAATCAAGCGGGATACTTTTCCATTTTTCACGAGACTGCTCTACTTTTCCGGCTTGCTCGGTGATTTTGTCTTCGAGCGAGATACCAAGAACTTTGTCTAAAAGCCCCTGTGTCCATTCGCTCCTTATAGTTGCCTCATCTTCGCAAAAGGCAGGAACACAGTTCATCCCAATCACTGCTATTAGCAATAACCACTTTCTCATGTTAGTGCCCACCAAATCGGAGTCTATCAGAACAATAATACTTATTCATCAAGGTTATTTTAACGGATCTTCCAGAAACCCAATATTTTTTTGAAGGATAACAATCTTTTTGTCTCTGTCTTTGATTTGGTCGTACAAAGCAACAATTCGTGTCTCCATACTCTTGATCTCTGCTCGTAGAACCGCGATCTCTTTTTTCTGCTCCGAAATTTCTGGAGACATGAAGAGCAAACATACGAGTAATCCAAGACAAAAAGCAAAAGCTGAAATGCAAAAAGCAAGACTTTTAGACATTATAATCTTCCTCCCTTACAATAGGAACGTACCTTATAATTTGATGCGATGGTATTTTAGAAAACAAGGAGCGTTCCTATTTTCCCTCTTTCTTTTTCTTTTCTTCTTGCAGCTTGGCTTTTCGCCTTGATGCAGCAGATGCGCTCCCCGCATTGGCAGCTATTTTTTGGCTATGAGTCATTTCATCCCAATTTTTTCGCTCGGTATTTCTCATTTGTCTTATCCTTTATTTTCTCGAATGTGCTAGCCATAGGGTAAGCAGACTTTCCTGCACATATGGATGATATTGCTTAATATAGTTCTTTTTGCTTTATTATACTATTCTTTCCGAGGAATCAGTTTGTGTCCATCTGGAAGTTTACTATATAGCATAGAGTTTTCGCCGTATCCATGAGGATCTTCCTGTTCTGTAAAAGTCCACCAATCCTGCCTTTTCGCGAGGCAGTTCCAGAGTGTCATTCCAAAAATGCCCCTATCTGCACCAATTGGAAAATTATTAAAGCGTCTTGGAAATTCACCATGCCACCAGGAACTCAAATCATCAAGAACCTTGGCACCAAGACGTCTAGAGTCAATATAAGGATTAGGCTTCATCATTTCATTTTCAATTTCTTTAAGGATAGCATCCCGTAATTGATTATATAAATCTGGGTGATTACAGAATACTTTAAACATTACCCAATGGTCCGCGCCGCATACTGGTGGTTGTTCTACTCCACTCAGATTTACTATCATGTTAATTTCCTTTTCTATCCAGCTAGATCTGAGGTTCATCTTGCCCAATTCAAATTTTTATTCAGCATGGGCGAGCGAGTCGACGACGCTCTAAAACTGCGGCGACGGAGCGCTGCCCATCCTACCAGTTCCCTTTCATTGAGTTTTTTTCGAGTCTCGCATAGTATTATCGGTGAACTCCCCGCTTCGCCGAAGGCTTCGCAGGGCAAGCTGTGCTCTCCTTCGACGTCGCTCAGGACGGCGTCTGTTGCTGTTTTGTTTTTTAATTCTACTTTTTTTGGCAAAAACTGCAAGTCTTATTTTAACCACAGATTTCGCTGATTAACACGGACTTAACAAAAAATATAAAATCAGTGTAATCGTTGTAATCCGTGTCAAAAAAATAAAAACCGGCCGAGTAAACATGCCCTAAATGAAGTTGAAAGGGTAAACTATAAGGCCTGGCAATGACACCTCGCTTTTATTCGTGTCCATTCGTGGCTAAATACTTTTGACAGGATTACAGGATTTTCTTGATTTGTTATCTTGTTTATCCCGTCTTAAAATACAAAAATCCTGCCATAAAAAATGGCAGGGCTAACCGTCGTATTTTTCTCTGTGACCTCTGCGTTTTCTGCGGTAAAAAGGTCCAAAAATAAGCCTCGTTCTTCGTTCCGAGCCAAGCTGTGTGGATTATACTGTTTATCGTGTGAAAAAACAGACTTTAACACAATTGAAAATTGTAAATTGTCAATTTACAATTACCGTTCGATGAGCCAGATAAATCTACTTTTGAAAGCTTACTATGAGGTCCTCTATGAACGGCTGGAAGCTAACAGAGACTTTCTGTCGGCAAGAATAGAAGAGCTGCTTACTGAGGAAATTGCCGTACGCAGGTTTGAGGACTTTGACGATGACATGTACGCGGCATACCGGGATGCTTGTCTGGCTTTTGTGGACGAACGGATAGAGGCCTACAATCCATTTGGAATTCAGTATCTTTTCGACCACACCAGAGCAAAGGACGCCTTTGAACTGGAGCTGCAGCTAAACTGGTACAATAGCAAAGCCGAATTTGAGGATTTAGTAAACGCAGCACGCATCAAGGCAGAAAATGGATTGACTGAGGAAAACTTGCGTCCGCTGGCCGAGGAGCTGATTGAGCAGGTCCGCGCATTCCCCGATAAGAGCATTATATCTGCTTATGAGGCCCAGCCTGGCCTGAGGAAGCTGCCGGACTACATCGTTGCAAGAGCAATCGAAGAAATCATCACTTGAACCCTGCCCTTGTCTTGTATTATTGCTCTTTGAATATTAAATGGAACATTGCTGTACAAACAAAGCAAAGATGTCATTCCCGCACCTGCTTTTGCAGGTGTAAACTTGTCCCCGCGAAAGCGGGGAGCGGGAATCCAGTTGTTTTATCATCGTTTCCTGGACTCCTGCCCCTGCTTTCGCAGGGGTGACAACCTTGCGCAGGAGTGACAATGCGGTTGTTCCATTATTTATTCAAACATAAATAAAAGCGTGGTGAACAAACTTTTTTAGATTTGCCTTGCAATTTTTTTCTTTTTGGTTATTCTATAACACAACAATTTTTAGGTTTTCTGAACTCAATAAAACGCCTTTTAAGAATAGTAAGGAGGTTGTTTATGAATCGTATAACACGCCGAAATTTTATGAAAAGTTCGATAGCCGCCGGTGTCGGGTTGACATTGGCCAGCCCCTTTTCACGCGTACGAGGGGCTAACAATGACATTCGTATAGCCGTCGTGGGTATCAACGGCCGGGGCGGTGCACACATTAAAGAATTCCAGCAAATAGCCGGAGTGCGGCTGGTAGCGCTGTGCGACGTGGACAGAAAGGTTCTTGAACGTCGTGCCAAGCCGTTCATCGATGCCAATGAGAAGGTTGATACCTATGTCGATGTTCGCGAACTGCTGGAAGACAAGAATATCGACGCTATATCTATAGCAACGACCAATCACTGGCATTCGCTGATGACCATTTGGGCCTGTCAGGCTGGCAAGGACGTTTACGTCGAAAAGCCGTGCAGCCACAATGTCTTCGAGGGCCGCAAGTGTGTTGAGGCCGCTCGCAAGTACAATCGCATCGTCCAGCACGGCACCCAAAGCCGTTCCAGCAGCGGTTGGGCCAAGCAAATCGCTGCCGTCCAGAGCGGCAAGTACGGTAAGCTGCTGGTTTCCAAAGGCTACGCCTCCAAGTCCGGACAAGGGCGATGGAGCATCGGCTTTAAGCCGACCCAGGAGCCGCCTGAAAGCTTAGACTTCAATATCTGGCTCGGCCCAGCGCCGCTTCAGCCTTACCATGAGAACATAGTCCACTACAACTGGCACTGGTTCTGGGACTTCGGCAACGGCGAAATCGGCAACCAGGGCGTCCACCAGATGGATATCGCCCGCTGGGCAATTAAAGATAGTACCCTGCCCAGGAGCGTAATCAGTATGGGCGGCCGGTGGGTTAACTCGACGCCCGATTATCCGCCCTTCACTGACCAAGCCCAGACTCCCAACTGCCAACTGACGGTCATGGACTTCGGCGGGCCGCTGCTCGTGTTCGAGGTCATCGGTTTAGTGGAAAAAGCGGGTGCCGACGGTCAGAAATATCCGAAGAAAGTCGACAACGAGTTCTACCTTGAGGAAGGTGCGATCAAGGATGAGAAGTTCTATCCCAAAGGCAAAGACACTGCCGAGCCGTTGGTTGACGTTGATTATCACGTTTATCCCGGCGGCAACTTCGAAAACTTTATCAATTGCGTCCGCAGCCGAAAGCAAAACGAGCTCAACGCCGACATCCTCGACGCCCATCTCTCAAGTGCGTGCTGCCACGTGGGCAACATCTCTTACCGCCTTGGCGAGCAGGTCGCTGGCACGACCAGGCCTGACGTGCTCGAGCGGCACGAGGAAATCGCCAAATCCTGGGAGACTATCATGCAAACCGTGAAAGGCACATTAGACCTCGATTTGTCGAAGAGCACATATCAGCTCGGGCCGATGCTGAAGTTCGACCCAAAGAAGGAAAAATTCATTGGCAATCCTGACGCCGACAAACTTTTGACACGACCGTATCGTGAGCCTTTCGTTGTGCCTGAGCAGGTTTAAACAATTGCAAGTGGCCTACTTTGCAGGTTATCGGGATTCCCGAACGCAATAGAGGACATTTAAGAATCGTCAGAGAGATAAGAATCTTTTCCGCATGAGCTTCACGGGAAAGAAACGATAATAGCGCATATTGGAATAGGTCTTTCCCAGGCACAAGAGAAAAGTTGGAAGGTGCAGCCTCAAATTTTCTGCAATATGATACCACCCACGATGAGGATTACGCCTATTATCGTTGAGAAAAGAATCTTCTCGCCGACTGCAAAAGAAATCACTACAAGTGAAAGAAAAGGAACTAAATAGATCAAGTTCGTGACATGCGCGGTTGTTTTCGACAGCTTTAATGCTTTTAGCCAGAGCAAAAAGGTAATTCCCATTTCGAATAATCCAACATAAGCTGCTGCGAGAATGCCGCTAACAGCCGGTATTCTCACTCTGGCAAAAATCAACAGCGACAGAAATATAAACGTTGACCCGAATGCAAAATTAAGAAATAATCTAACAACTTCATCACGTTCATCCTTTACATTATAAATCCAGAACACCGCCCATACTACTGAACTACCCGTCGCCAATAAAACTCCCGTGGGATTGGTGAACCTAAATCCAAAAATATCCCCCTTAGTTGAAATGACAAAAACACCCACGAAGCTGATGATTATCGCAAGAATGTCTTTTGATTTGATTTTCTGTTTGAGCAAAGGTATCGATAACAAAACAAGCATTATCGGCCAAACGAAGTTCAACGGCAGGGCCTGCTGAGCAGGCAGTATCGAGTAGGCGTTGAGTAAGACGGTGTAATATAAAAAAGGATTTAGAAAACCCAGCAGAGCAGAACGCAGATAATCTTTTCTTGTGAGGTCTTTGAGCAAATTCAGCTTCTTTGAAAATAATAAATAAACGAAGAAAACAACAGTTGATGTAATTGAGGCATAAAATAAAAGCGAAAGAACATCTACATAACGCAGCGAAATCTTGAAGGCAGAAGCAACAGTAGACCAGAGCAGAACTACGACAAAAGCACAGAGATAAGCCCTTTTTTGTTTTCCCATATTAAACACAGCTTGTTTTTAGCAATTGTTGAGCAGATTATATACGTTTTTGTAGGCAGATAATAGTGCAGGCGTGATTTTGCAGTTTCGACAGGCCCAGTGAAATAAAATCTTCTGCTCCTGGGCTGCCAGGTTATTTGGAGCGTAGGGCCGGCGTATATACTGGTCTATGCAGCAAGGCGGATAACCAAAGAGGAAACCTTCGAATCGCTGGGTTTGAGCGGATTTGTCTATCGGGCTGTTTCCAAAGCGCTGCTCATACAACTGAATATAAACCGGCGACTTGCTGAAAATGGTCTCAACAACTTCTTCGCCGGTCTTGACCATTCGCCGGATTTGTTTTGTAAGCAGGCCCATCTGCTGCAGTAATTTAAGCCCACCGGCGTCTAAAGGTTTTTCCCATCTGCTTAGAGGCTTGAGTCCTTCACAGGTGAGCAGCGCCAGATATGCCAGCTCAAAGTCGATTTCTTTAAGGGCCCGCGCGCATTTCTTAACCTGTGATGAATCAAAATCAAAAGTCCCGCCGGTGCTTTCATTATTCATCGCATCAGCCTTCGTTCGGGTCGGTAGATTCCAGCCATTTCTCGGCAAGCCCGGCGAGGTCAGCGAAGTCCACCCGGCAGTCTTCATTCAAATCTCCGGGCAGATATACAGTTCCAAAATCGCCGCAGCGACGGGGCATTTCCAGAATCCTCACTAAACCAGGGACATCAATTCTACCTTTTCCGTGGACGTCGCCGGAGTAGCTGAAAGAGCCGTGTTCCATATAGTGGCACACGATGTCGGGCACCTCAATAGAAAGACTTAGCTTGGGATTGATAAGCTGCCAGTAACCCATATTGACAGCCTTGCCGCACACTTCGCAGAACTCAAGACCTCTCTGGAAAAAGTTTACTTTATACGGCTCATCTACTCCGGGAGCGTTTGGCTCACAAACCGGCAGAGCATCGATTGCCGCACCGCACTGCCTGGCCAGTTCTATGCTGTCATGGGTAATGTCACTGTCCTGGTCGGCGTCACGAAGGTTATAGCCTGCTGCTAATTCTTCGCTGTCCGTTAACAAATCACCATCGATGTCATTGCCATCTACGGCCAATTGATGCTCGTTGGGGTCATAAGGATATTGAATCTCAAGTGCTCGCAATAAAACAGCTACATTAAGCCTGCCGTTATGCACATCGCCCGAAAAACTAAACGAGCCGTGCTCGATATAATGTATAGCGATAAGTGGGCAATCTACCTGTAAGCTTAATCGTGGATTTACTATTCCCGCCGGCCCCATATTAACCGTTGCTCCGCATATATCGCAGGTCTCCAGGCCGAACGTGGGGGTCAACCACCTGTATGACTGGTTTGGGTCTGTCAGCTCGTTTTCCCAGGGCAACTGCTCGATAACCGCAGCGCAGCATTTAGCCAATTCAACTCCGTCAGGAATTTCATTGCGGTTCTGGTCTGGCCTGAAAACGCGATAGCCGATTGCAATTTCTTCCTTGTTGGCGAGTAAATCCGCATCCACATCTTGACTGATGGGCAGTTCGTGCTTATCCGGCGTATGTCCAGTGACCCCGCCTGCCGCGGATTCAGCGAGAGCTTTATTCAAGCTTGCCGCTGTTCCTAACGTAATTACAGCCGCGGTACCAGCCGCGATGGCCCGTTGTCTGAACTTTCTACGTTTTCTAATGTGTCTTTGATGTGCTCTTCTTAACCTTCTCATCTTTTCCCTCGCGACAAGGCCGACGGCACCATCAGTTTTTTAAGATTTTAGGCGCCTCGTCAGCCATCACTACATCCATTTCGATTCCTATTATAATCCATTTAAGGAAGATAACGAATCAAAATCCAACCTTAATTTTCTTGCAAAACCTGCCTGCCGGATGTAAAGTTAGCCCTGAAAGAAAGCGTAAAACTTAAAGCGAAAAAAGTAAATCCGCCAGATGTGCGGCGGATAAAACTTTGGAATTCAATAGTTTTTCGTTTTTAGATTTGAGTTTTTCGTTTTCTGACGGGCGATTAGCTCAGCCGGTAGAGCAGCTGATTCTTAATCAGCGGGTCACAGGTTCGATTCCTGTATCGCCCAGTTCATCAAAAAATGCTGCATCTCCTAAAAACGTGCTTTTTATCAAATGGATAACCGTAATACACAGGAATCGAACCTTAAACTCGACTTTTGCCATTTTTCCATAACTTATTGTCACAAAAGCACTTATGGTTCCCAATTTCGCAGGAATGCATTGAGACGTAAGTCTTGTTGTGACAAAGACTTGCGCTCTCGACACAGTCGAAAAGTGCAAAAGTCGAGTTAAAAGGGTGTGGGAAAAGTATTTTCCCACGTCGTTGGGGTGACAGGAGAGAACGGAGTTCTCGACGCCAGAGGGGCAGAGCCCCTATGGGGAGCGAACGATAGTGAGCGACAGGTTCGATTCCTGTATCGCCCAGTCTTCTTTCGACGCTTTGCGGGGAACGAAGACTGTCCCGACGTAGCCTGGGCGCAGACAGGCGAAGCCGGCTACTAATATGCACTCCAGAGGTATAATATCTGAGGAGTACTAAGCTCGTAAAGCGTGGCTCTGTCGATTTTTAGAATGTTTCGACTGCGGTAACTTATAAAGTCGATTAAAGAGAACGGCCTGCGATATTCCACGACCCGGGCTTCTTCAATGCCCGCCATTGACTTAACCAGCTCTATCGCTTCATCCAGATAGCCGATTTCATCTATCAGTTTTTCCTTAACCGCCTCCTCTGCGCCAAAAATTCCGCCGTCAGCTAATTGCCTGACTTCCTCCATCATAAGCGATTTCTTTCTTCCATCGGCAACAACCTCCACGAACCGCTCCAGGGCAGGGGTGATTATCTTGTCTTGCAGGTATTGAATCTCTTCCGGCGTTGGTGCCCTGAAGGAGCTGGGCCAATCTTTTTTCTGGCCCGACTTAACAACGACCGGCTGGATTCCGAGCTTGCCTTCCAGCAATTCCTGGACAACAAGATACCAGCTTATTACGCCGATGGAGCCGGTAATCGTGGTTGGCTCGGCTATGATTTTTTCGCATGCAACGGAGGTATAATAGCCGCCCGAAGCGGCGACGCCCTGCATAAACGCAACGACCGGCTTTTTTTCTTCCTGGCGGAATTTGCAAATTTCCTTGTAGATCTGGTCACTGGCTGAAATTGTTCCGCCGGGCGAATTCACGCGAACAATCAATCCCTTCACCCGCTTATCGTGCCTGGCTTCCTTTAGCTGCCTGTACACATTATCGGCCAGTTCGCCGTGGATTATGCCTTCGACTGTAATTATGGCAATTTTAGTCCTGCTCGGCCCTTCCCGCACAACTTCTTCGGTGAGGATACCTCTTTGTCCTGTCGCAAAGAAGGCAAGCAGTCCAATCAGCATCAGGAATAGTGCAATGTTGGCCAAAACCGACAGCGCTAAAATAATGCCCCAGAAAATCCGCCAGCCGGCCCCTTTCCTTGCTTGTTCCACCATCAGCCCGCCTTGACCCAGGCCGGAAACTGGCTCCGCCGGTTGCGGCTGCATTGGTTCTGATAGATTATTTTTCTGCCCAAAATCCATAATAAACCCTTTCAAAAAATAACAGCCGGCATTATAGACCGCACAAACTTCGCTGTCAATCTTCAAATATTTGTACCGTTATCCCACCCTCTGTCATTTGCTCACAAGAATCAATTTTTCGCTGTTTAATGACTTGCTACGCAACTTGCTATGCGTTATCCGCTAAACGCTATCCGCTATTAAAATCTCCAAATGTTTTTTGGCCTTTTGGACATATCTTATAATTTGCCGAGCGTAGCTGCAGCTTTGGCCAGCCCAGAGCCACTTGATGATTTTTTCTATTCCGGCATCATCTAACTTCCGCCAATCGCTCCCCGCTTCCGCGGGGACAAGCTTGCCCCTGCGTAGGCAGGGGAGTAAAACGACGGGCAGATTACTCTCGTCCGCTTTTTCCAGCAGCACGGTAATACCGGCCATAGCTCCTAAAGCCATATTCTTCGGCTCGATACCATATTCCAACGCTAAAGTCATAGTCCCGAATATCCGTTCGTTAATCCTGAGCTTCCGCACCACATCACGAACGACCCTGGCGACCGTATCCCCCAGGTAAGGATTGGTCATGCGTTCGAGCAGGTCATCGGCATAATCTCTAAAACCGACCTCGGTAAAAAGTTCATCTGCGAAAGAAGCATATTTTTTTATAAGTGCCGCTCCGCACTCCTCCAAGAAAGCCTTTCTGCCGATTTGCATAATGGCCTGCTCTTTTTTCAGCTCGGTCATTTTCGTGAAGCCCTTGACAGCACCGATAAATCCGAGCAGCGAATGTACGGCGTTATGGCCATAGAGCTTCGCCTCTTCGAAGGGCAACAGGTCATCTTTTTCGATAAAGACTTCGATGCCCGGCTTGAAACCGGCAATTCGCGTTCGGCTGACCAGGATTCGGTTAAACTCTTCCACTAAAAAGGAACGCTTAATACCCGGTGCTATGGTCTTCATCTTCGACTCTGCGACTTCCGAACGAAAACCTCCCTGTTTTCGCAGACCTCGGGAATCTTCGCATCGTGCTTCGGTTTCAGCCGGGTCGGTAACGACCCTGCTCATCTTGCCAATCACGGTGTTTAGAAACTGCACCTTACCCGGTGACATCGCGCCAAATTTTTTTGTAACGGCTTCTTCTAGAATCTCTGCTGCGCGGTTATCGTTTTCCGCCGTGTAGATTATTGTTGCCCGTGCTTTGCTGTGTTTCAAACCATCAGCTATCAATGAGGCGACACTGTCCGCACCGCCGGAGTCGTAGAAATATACCGAAGGCAGGCAGGTCGCTATTTCCGTGGACTGGGCTAAAGCTTCAAGAAGCATTCGCCTATCTGCCGCTACTTTGGGGTCAAATAGCTCGACGTTGTCAATCTTTAGCACTTCGATTCCGTTGGCCTTGGCCACATTGACATAGTAGCTTCCTTTGTTGGCCCTGACTGCAGCGACTATCTCAGCGTCAATCTCCGCTGCAATTAGCCGCGAAAAATTGCCGCTTTGAAATGCCTCCTTGACAAAAAGTCCGCCCTGGATAGGACCGAATCCAAAACCGGTAAATATATGTTCGGCCATACTGAAAACTAAAAACTTAAAATTAAAAACTCAAAACTAAGTAACTCCGCAGTTTTACATTTTTCGTTTTACGTTTTACATTATATTAACCTGCGGTCTTTAGAAAGCGATTGATTTGCCCTTTATCCGTCAAAACTGTCATTTCCAGGTCATAGGTTTTGCTCTTTCCGGGTGCGATGTGAATCAGTTGTTTCTGTTTTCTCGCCTTGCTCTGGCCGATAGGGGGATTGGTTCCCGGCTCCAGTGCCGTGACATATTCGCCTGGCCCCCAGTGCTGCCAGTTGCTCAGCCAGGGTAATTGCCTCTTGTGATATTTCAAAACAAGCGCAAGGCCAAGTCCTCGATTGTAAAGGCCGATGTTGCACACGCCGTCTTTGTCGGCGGCCACATCAATAAAAGCACAGCCTTCGCCGCCGCCTCTGTGACTATCGAGCGGCTTATTGCACTTTCGGAAATCGCGCTTACTATTGAACACCGCGTTGTCCATATCCATACCGCGCGACGCCCACTTGCCCTTCCATACAATCTGCGTCCCTTCATCAACCAACGGCCAGCCGAAGTTACAATGATATAATATCATGTGCGGCACCGGCGTATTGCCAACATTTGTTACAACATCGTGAATTCGAATAGACGGCTGGCCGATGGTGCTCGATATAGTGCGTTTCAGTTCCAGATTCGGCCCAAATACCCGAGACTGCTTCACAACCGCTGCAATACTCATCTGGAGCTTTCTTTCTGTCAGGTCCGGCTGCACCACCGATTCGAGCTCAGCGGGAATATTACTGATGCGGTCGTGCAGACCGCGCTCGCCGAACTCGTCTGTTTCGGGTCCGCCAACGTGAGTCAAGCCGCAGGTCGTCAATAGACCGCCGGGGAAAGAATAGAGCCATTCCAGTCCGCGGTTGGCATCGGGCCGGGGGGCGGTCACGCCGCTGTGGCTAAGCCACGCAAGGCTATATTGATTATAAAAGGCATCGACAATATCCAGACCTCTATCGATAACCACTTTATATCGAAGACCTGAGCTGGTGTTCACCCAGGCGATTCGGGTTCCTTTACCCAGGCCGTTATCCAAAATTGAGGTCTCGATACCTCCAATCTGAGCACAATTGATTACCTTGTTCCGCCAGTTAAATTTTTTAAGATAATTCGTGGCCATTTGCGATTCCTTTACCATCCCTCATCCGCTTAATTTAAAGCCTTTTGCAATGATTTAAAACTTGGATAAGCTACGTTGCTTCGGACAACTTTTAACATTTTATCGTAGGTTTTGATATTGCCGTATCTATCATTAAGCGGCGCTTTTATATAAAGTGACGCGAATAAATTACCCATCTGCACCGCTTCGCCGAAGTCCATTGAGCCATTCTTGAATTGGGGCAGGTTGCGTGCGATATACGCAATAAGCCCTGCCCTGAACGAGTCTCCTGCCCCAACGAGGTCGACGACCTCACCGGCCATGAACCGAGACTCGATTTTGTTCGGGCCGATTATATGCCCGCCGGGACAGATGTGCCTCTCGTATGCGCCGTCACTGACCGTAACGCCGAAGAGCTTTGTCCTGTCGTCCTTACGCCAGAATCTTTCGGTTAAAAACCCAAGAAAATGTACATTGTTTTCATGCTCGGTAAACCGCTCCCAGAGGCGCTTGGCGGAGAGGGTATTTTCAATCAGCTTAGCCTCGTCACAAGATGTGAAGAACAAATCGACCTGCGGCAAAAGCGGCTCTAAAAGGCGGTACTGCTCTACCGCCCTTCCGGCCTCAATAAGCTCCTGCGGATTGCTCGTTAAAGTATGACAATCCACAATGCTGACGGCGCCCCTGCTGCGGCACCATTTAATAAATTCGGCTAAATCCCGGCCACCGTTGGCATCGCCTTTTTCCGACAGGCCGGAGTACATATAATAAACTATACTGGGCCTCAATCGCTCAACAGCGCCTCTGAATATTTCAAAATCAAAATCGTCATTGGCGTTAGGAAAATAGGCGATGCCGCCCCTGTCTCGTCCGGAGGTGCTGTGAATAAACGTTGTGCCCGTCGGTAAATGGGGGTGCACGTGAGTCTGCGACATATCAATACCGTTGGCGGTCATCACATCATAAAAAAACCTGCCCTGAGCATCCAGGCCATCGTAATCCCCCCTGCCGAGGTTAGCCCCAACGGCGACTTTCAAACCGGTTCGTGCAATCAGAGGAGCCGTGTTTCCAGGGCCGCCCGCGGTAGCAAAACCCTGCTCAATCCATTGCCTCAACTGCTGCTGAGAGTAATTCGGCATGTCTTGCGTCATGCACTTGGCCAATCCTCCTTTGCCAACCAGCTCATCGGCAAATTCGAAATCCGGCCTTCTCAAATCCGCCACCGCAGTATTTAGGATCAATACATCTGTAGACATAGTTCATTGTTCATAGTTCGTTGTTCGTTGTTCATCGATGAACGATGAACTCAAAACAATGAACTTAAAGCTAATGCATCTCTGCTTGACATGTCCCTATGGCGGGTCTATAGAAATTGAACTGAACATTAGGGTGCCCAGCCAAAAGCGACATCGGAACCGAGCTATCAGCGAGCTTCTTACTTATCATAAGCGTGGTCAATCTCATTCCGAAAGGGCTGTCGTGCGTGCCCGCCTGCCAGATTGATACTTTCTCCGCCTTCCACGTCTCTACAGGCCCTACCGAAATTGCCTTAGTTGGGACACTGGTAACCACGCCACCGCCGCTGGTTCGCGCATTCTGCATAACAGTTACCGGATGCAAATCCACAACCCGCGTCGTAAGCCGGCAATATTCCTGCGGCGTTGGCGGCTTATCCTTGTATTTCCCTTCCCGCTTAACAGGGTCGTTGAACGCCCAGTGCTTTATATCACCCTGGCCGCCCTGCATCACGGCACAGCGAACACCCTCCCAGCTCTTAATGTACGGAGCCGTATCAGACTTGGGGAAATGAATGTTGGTCTCCGGCATTTTCAGCTCATCGTCTATTCGATTAAAGCAAAGCTCCATATCCGCCTTCGCGAAAGACAAAGGATGCGATGGCGGTACTTCTTTGCCATTGATATACCATTCATCCATCCCCCAGAAATGGGCGTCTTTGAGATTCAGCCTCAATTCATTGACAATACGCGCCACAAGAGGAAGCTGCTCGGTCGGCCCAATCGGTCCGCAGATGCCTACGGGATTGTCGGCTGTGGCCTGCTTCCAGGCGGTGACATACTCCAGGGCCTCTGCCAAGTAAAAATCTTCAAGACTGTCATAGAAGACAACCTTGAAACCTTTCCTGCTCAGACCGGCCAAATCCTGCACCGTAAGTTTAGCTGCATCTTTAAGAATCTCATCATCAAGCGTAGTATAGTCCCACCAGTCCGGAGCTAATATGCTGATTTTTCTTGCCATTTTTGCTCTCCTTAAAAGAAAGCGTAAAATTTAAAGCCCAAAACGTAAAATAGTGGAATTCATCTGTTTTTAGTTTTTCGCTTTAAGCTTTTAGCTTCTATCGTGTGAACCAGGTCGCCAAGCTCAGACTTCAGGATATTATCTTGCGGATACGCATGGCCCAAATGCTGTCTGAAACCTTCGGCAAAACTACAATTTATTTCCTTGCCTCTCTTCTGGCCCAATGCCTTCATTGCGATGACGTAGTTATCTATACCGTGATGTTTCAAAAGCCAATTACGCTGACTTTCGTGACAGCAGAGCATCTTCTCTTTGATGTCCATTACACCGGTAATATCAACAATAATACTGGCTTTTACCTCGGTGCCGAAGTTGTCTTTGCCCTCCACGGGGTCCATATAGTAAAGATGGGGCACAGGCTCAAACGGCTCGGCGCCGGAAGTTTCGATATTCACAACTCCACATGCAAAACAGGCCGTTTGAGCAAGCTTGCTGGCCATCTCGTGGTCAACCATATAATCCGAAGGGGGCAGGGTAAAAACGATAGTAGGTCGCACCTTCCGCACCAGCTCAATGGCTTTGAGCAATGTTGGCCGGTCGTACATAATAAAAACATCGCCACATTCGAGGCAATGATAGCTGCCGTCTAATATTTTCGCCGCTTTGGCAGCTTCGGCCCTGCGAATCCTGCTGATTTCCTCACGGCTGTATTCGACTGTACCGCAGTCGCCCGGCGCCATCGTGGCAATATGAACCTGCCAGCCTTTTTTAGAAAGCAAGGCAAGCGTTCCGGCGCACATAAACTCCGCATCATCAGGATGAGCACCCAAACTCAAGACAATTTTGTTTTCGCTCACATTCTTCATAGAAGACACCACTTATTTTTTTCATTCGCTCTTTGACTTTCGCACCATACATTAACCGGAAAGCCAATCGGCGACAACTAAAAACTACGAACTACCACTTACAAACCGCATTTCTCAACCAACAAGCAGACATTTATGAAAATCTTCACAAAAAGTCTGAAAAATTAACTGCCCCAAACTCACCACTTACATGCCCTGATATAACGCCGTTGCCCGGTTAACACGAAACCCTACGTCCGATATAAACGACCTAATTTAACATTTTCCGAGCCTCACCCCCCCAAAAATTCGCACTACATTCGCAGCCGACTTAGCATTTAAACAAAAGAAATTTATTTCCGCCTTTTCGCATCGATAATCAGCAATAAAAATTCCAATTTATTTCTTAATCGAGTATAATATTTTACTCGACTTGACTGACTTTTTAAGCTGACATGCTGAGCAGAGCGAAGCATCCCTGGCTGGGCGCCATGGCGAACGCTGGCCTTAGAGATAAAAAATTACAGTTTATCGAAACCCAGATTCTTCGCTCCACTACGTTCCGCTCAGAATGACAAAGTGTGCATATTATTGTCAAGACTATACTTATGCCAAACCCAGTCAAGTTGAGATTTTAGTTTCTTTTTCTTTAAGAGCCTGAAATTATGAACAGTGGCTTAAAAAAACTCACCGATGCAGAACTTCTTGCCCGCTACGCCGACGGCGAGGAGGCCGCATTTCGGGAAATCGTAAGTCGTTATAAAAACAGCCTTTATGCGTTCTTAAGGCAGTTTTTAAACCGCCAGGACCTCGTCGAAGATGTCTTTCAGGAGACCTTCGTGCAGCTATTTACCAGCCGGGAAAGCTTCGATACAAGCCGACCGCTGCGCCCCTGGCTGTTCACTATAGCTGCCAATAAAGCAAAGGATGCACTTCGCAAATCGCAACGAACAGCCGCCGTCCCCATCGGGACTATGGCAGATTCGCAAGAGCTGTCGTTTGATGACATGCTCAATGCCATTAGCTCTGACAGCACAATGCCTTACGAGCAACTGGAAAAGAACGAAACCGCTTTGCGTGTCGAACGGATTATAGCAGATATGCCGGAAAATCTGCGGGAAATATTAATTTTGGCCTATTTTAACAAATTTTCCTACAAACAAATGGCTAATATCTTAAGTATACCTATTGGTACAGTCAAAAGTAGACTGCACACAGCAGTTGGTCGTTTTGCGAAAGAGTGGAAGGCAACGGTGGCGGGCAAAAAAACCAAATGAGTTCACTAAACAACGAGCAGAAACAGCTATTATTTGACTACAGCTTAGGTTTGACCTCCCAAGAGCAAACTGCGGAAGTCGAGGCGTTAATCTCCTCTAACGAAGAAGCCGCGGAGATTGCCTCCAGACTCCGGACGGCACTGGCGCCGCTTGAAAGCATAGAATTTGAGCCTTGCCCGGATGATTTGGCGGAGGAAACCATTCTGCAAGTTAATAATCTTGCAAATTCGGGCCGGCATCGGCTCGAACAACTTCTTGTCAGCGAACAAACCCGTAAAGTTACTACTAAGGTCGCTTTCTGGCGTAACTTAAGCGAAATGGCGGCGGTCGCGGCAACGATTTTGCTTGCCGCCGGAGTTTTGGTTCCCACATTGAGCTTCGCCCGTCAAAAGTACCAGCAGCAACTATGCCGGATGCAATTAGGGAGCATCTTTCAAGGCTTAAGCAATTACATTTCTGACCACAATGGACAGCCGCCCGATGTTAAAAGTGCAGCGGGAGCACCGTGGTGGAAAGTGGGATGTCAGAGTAATGAAAACTGCTCCAATACACGCCATATATGGCTTTTGGTGAAAGGCAATTACGTCGAACCAGCCGACTTTGTTTGCCCCAGCGGGTCTCAGGGCCAAATACCACAGATCGAGAGCTCTCAAGTGCTAAACTATAACGATTTTCCCGGCAGAAAATACATCAGATATAGCTTCCGAATAAGGTGCAGCATGCGCGAAGACGGGAAGCTACTGTGTCGAAAAGTCTTAATGGCGGATTTGAGTCCATTATTCGAAAAACTGCCTGATGACTATTCGCAGTCGTTTAGGCTGCACCTGAACCCGAAGTTATTAACGCTTAACAGTATCAATCACAGGCGCCGCGGGCAGAATATTTTGTTTGGCGACGGCCGAGTCGAATTTCTAAAAACACGCCATACCGGCATCTCAAAGGATGATATATTCACACTGCAGGATACCGACATATATCAAGGCTGCGAGGTGCCTTCCTGTGAGACCGACTTTTTCCTTGCTCCGTAATTTTCCTCGCGTTTCGCCTATCATATCCCATTTTGCCCAAGTGGTTAGAATCTGTGTAGTATAACCTCTAATTGACATTGTGAATCGTGAATCGTGGATAGTGACTCGTGATTCGATTCACGAACCACGAATCACGTTTGCTTAAGGCGGTATAATCCTGATTGTCACTGCCGGTGAGGTCGCTGTTACACCACTATTGTCTGTCGCCCTTGCAGTGAGTTTGTAGGCACCTCTGGTATAATCGCTCCACTGGGCTTTCCAACCATCGGAGCCATCACAATCCTCGCTGAGCTTTCTCCCGCTGACAAAGAATTCCACCTTTACAACTGAGCCGTTAATATCCGATGCCTCAGCTTCGATTTCGATTGCAACCGGCTGTATTGTGAATGTCGCGCCATCCTGTGGGCTTATGATATTTACAACAGGCGGTTTGACGTATTTCAACCAATCTTCTGCCAACAGAGCAACATCCGTATTATCCACTACACCATCCCGATTCAGGTCACCCAACTGGCCGGCAATGTTGGCCTCGCTGATACCTGCCTCCGGTCGTTTTTCGGCTTTTATCCAATATCGAGCCTGAACGGCAAAATCCCTCGCGTTGACAATCCCGTCATTAGTCAAATCCGCTAAGAGCGTCCAACCGTATGGAGGCATACTTGCCTCGGCTGTGCCACCATAGGTCCCCATATTGATGCGTAGATTAATTCCCCACTTATTACCGGGGTCGCCGGGCATACTCAACAACTCCTCGCACAAGGGTGAGCCCGGATTACCTGCGTCGATACAGGGGCTTGTCACCTTATCGTAGTGCCAACGCTGGCGTTCTCTGTCCCAGCGCCAGCCCGTGCTCTTCAAATGGTAGTCATCGTCGTTGGAGTCGACAAAGAGCGGGTCACTATCGATGTTTGCAATACCCTCCAGACTTGCGGCCCCGCCCTGGATACAGCAATAGTTGGCGACCGAAGTTTCAACGCTGTGCGAGTCGCTAATCTGCGCCGATTCACCCATACCGCCTGTGTCGCTGTTGCCCCAGAGAATACAGTTAGTCAGCTTAGAAGCGCTGCCCCGCCCGTTCCATATCCCGCCGCCCATATTTGCGGAGTTCCCGCTCAAAGTGCAGTTGGTCAGAGCGGGAGCCGACTCGTAATTTTTCATTGCGCCGCCGTATTCAGCCGAGTTCTTACTGAATGTGCAGTTGGTCAGGTTAGGATTGCTGTCATAACAGTTATACATACCACCGCCGTGTTTAGTCGAGTTTTCGCTGAACATGCATTTGGTCAGGGTCGGGCTACTTTTTTCGTAGTTGTACATCCCGGCACCGCTATAGCTGGCTGAGTTGGCAGTGAACGTGCAATTGATTAGCGTCGGATTGCTATTTACAAGATTGCACATTCCGCCGCCGTTACCCAGCATGGAAATGGTGGATTCAGCCGAGTTCTGGCTGAACGTACAGTTAATCAGGGTCGGGCGGCTGCCGTAGGAGTTGCACATGCCGCCGCCGTAGTCTTTGGCTGAATTGCCGAGGATGATGCAGTTGGAGATAGTGGGACTGCTTGCGGTGCATTTGATACCGCCACCGCCGGATTCACCTGCAAAACCCTTTGTAATTGTAAAGCCGTCCAGAAAAGAATTTTTATCTTCGCCGCTGTGGAAATTAAATCCGCGTCTCTCACGTTGAAAGTCGATAATGCAATTTTCAGGGCCATTTTCGCTCCTTACTGTGATAGCTTTTCCTTTGAAGTCGATATCAAAATTTCCATCGCCGGTGTACGTGCCGTCAGCAACCCAGATGGTATCACCGTCCGAGGCATCGTCTATCGCCGCCTGGATGGTGGGATAGACGCTCGGTACAAGAAAACCGGCGAACTCGGCTGGCGTAGTAAAGGAGTAGTAGAGACCATTGTTGTCCGCCAAGGTCTTGTTGCCCACTACATCGACAAGGTCTATAACGAAATAGTAGTCAGTGTTGATAGAGAGAGGCTGGAGCTCGATGGTGTGACTTGCGGCCAACACATCATCCTCTTCTACGAAAGTATATGGCCCACCACGTGCCAGGCCGCATCGAAGCTCGGCTCTGGTCGGCTCGTTGGTCGTGAAGGTTATGCTGGCCACAGGGCCGCGAGTTTCAACCTGGACATCCAAAACCATCGGCACTTCACAATCCATCAGTGCATTATCCATTGTTACAGCCGGATTGCCCGTGCCGTCGTTGGCATCAAAATATACTGCGGTGATGACTTCGCCATAGGAAACCTGAAGCGTGTTATCTCCGGCAATGGGCTGGCCTGAGCCGATTGAAATTGTCCCTGTAAAAACACCAAACGCAGGAGTTGTTTCCGTCAGAACAATTCTTTCCAGATCGCCGCCGCCTACCATGACGGTTGCTTCCTGGCTGCCCTTATCCTTAAGGTCCCAATCTGCCAGAAGCAGACCCACCACCCCGCCGCAGGCATAATAATCGTGGTCGAGATTGATATAACCTCGCGAAGGAATCACGGCATGCATTGCTTTAGACAGATTAACCCGTCCGTCTGAAAGGCAAATTCCCGGTGCAATGGGGTCAGCCGTCCTCATAAGTATGCTATATAATTCATCATACGTCATCAATGGATTGGCTGAAAGTAAAAGTGCACAAGAACCCGCGATGTGTGGACAGGCTATCGATGTTCCTGATAAGATGACTGTATATTGGTCGTAGGGTGTGTTAGCCGAAGTACCTTCGGCCCTTAATGATAGAACATCAACTCCGGGCGCCGCTATATCGACCCAATCGCCGTAATTAGAAAGAGACCATTTATTATCATTTGAATCGGTTGCGGCCACCGAAATCACGCGCTCATAACCAGCCGGATAACGCGGTGAGCCTGAATAATCATCATTGCCGGCTGATGCCGCTATTATTACGCCCTGGCTGTAAGCGTAATCAATCGCGTCTTTGAGTAACTTGGAATCGTCGGAGGTGCCCCAACTATTGGAAATAACGTCGGCTCCGTTTGCCACAGCATAGTAAATAGCACGTACCGCATCGGTTATGCTGCCTTCTCCGAGCGAGCCGAGGAACTTGAGGGCCATTATCTTTGTATTCCAGCAAACCCCCGTAATGTCAAGGCTATTATCTCCCTCGGCGGCAATTATACCGGAACAATGGGTGCCATGACCATTGTCGTCGATAGGGTCGCTGTTATTATAAATGAAGTTGTAGCCATGTATATCGTCAATATAGCCATTTCTGTCATCATCCACTCCGTTGGTCCCATTGAGCTCCAGTTCATTGACCCATATATTGTCCCTCAAGTCTCTATGGTTATAATCCACACCTGTATCCACTACCGCAACTATTGTTTGCGGGCTTCCGGTGTAAATATCCCAGGCCTCTGGAGCATTTATCTTTTTCGGAGACCATTGAACAGGATACAGGAGGTCATTCGGCGTTGAATTCAGTGAAACGATGTAGTTTAGCTCGGCATATTCGACATCGGGACTACTTCTGTACGCCTCAAGAATTTCTTCAAGCCGGGAACGCTGGCCTTGTTCATACCCATCTTCGGCAGCTCCACAGTCAAGTTTAATCCTGTATATCCTGTCAAGGTCGGGAACTTTTACGCCTTTGGGAACTCGCCGCTGTTTTCTGAGAATGTCCCTTTCTTTTTGTGTGGAACCGGCACCGCCGGGCCTGCTCACGTCGGGCTTGCCAGCTACGGCTCGGGCCTTCGCCGAGACGAGTGGCCAGGCGTTGCTTCTTTCCCGAAGCGATTTTAGCTGTTGCTGGTGGCTTCGAAAGTCTTTCAGAAGGGGTTTAATCTCCCGAACTGCGTATCTTTCATTTACCTCGTCCAAATCACAGGACAAGTGCGGGCAAGCGGCCCCGGCAACGACGGGTTTGCTCAAGCCCGTCTTTCGGGCTACGGCGGGCTCTGCACCGACGAGCGGCAAGTCCAGCAATGACAACTGCTCCTCGATGGTATTGGCGGTCGCCCTGCGGAATTTTACGATTATCTCATTCGGAACGCAGCTTTTGCCACATCGTTGCTGCACGTACCTGGGGAGGACGACCGCGCGAGTCGCTGCTGCTCTCGTCTCGGCGGATGCCCGAGCCGTAGCCGGGAATGCCGCAGCTAAGGTAAGCAGACCGGCAACGGCGGCCATGATAAAAGCGGCTCCTCGCTTTTGCTGGGAGGAGCTTACCCGCCAGCCAAACGGCGGGCAAGCCCGCCTGCCCGGAGTGTACGGCGGGCAAGCCCCTGCGGAGGCAGGGAACCAGCTTGAGAACATTCTCTTTTTCATCTCTCCACCGAAGGGAAAATCAAATATCAAAATGTAAATATAAAAAATTACATTTCAAAATGCAAAGTGTCATTGCGAACGAAAATAGAGACCAAAGGAGCCTCTATTTTTGAATTTTTCTTTGTCGTTTTGCATTTTGATTTTTAAGTTTTGATTTTTTATACACTACTATTTTAGCATAAAAGCAGTCAATTTCGTAGGACTTATTATAAATTTTGGCGTTTGCTCTATATTATGTCTTTAATAACAAAGAAGTTACATCAAAACGCCCCCCTTCTTGCTTTCGCAAGAAAGAAGGGGGGCAAATGGTTTGTCGAATTAGTGGTCTGTCACAACTCTATTGATGGATTACATATCTTATGCAAGGTGTCACCCCGAACCCGTAAGAGGGGAGCCGAGGGGTCTATTAAAACAGATTCCTCGACTCCGCCCCTGTGCTTTCTTGCGAAAGCAAGAACAGGGGCTCCGCTCGGAATGACAATCTCTCAAATCATGCGTGAAAAAGCACTGCCTTGTTCGGTGAAAGGTTCAATAGCTCGTTATATTTGATTTGAAAGACTGATTTTCAAAGAGTTGCTTGGCAAGGGTGTCATATCCTTCACTTAGCGGATGACTGGCATCACGATAGAATTCGCTGGGCAGTGCTGGAGGAATATAGTAGGCAACGTTGTTCTGCTGGAGCCAAACCTCGATTTCACTTTTCATCTTTTGATAAATGGCGTTGCTTTCTGCCGTCAGCATGTGCTCGTTAAATGGACCGACGAGGACGAATACTGTATTCCCTCTGGCCTTCAGTAATTCAACCGTTTGCCGGAAAAAGCTCCACTGCAGCGATGTTGCCAGCTCGACCCACTGAAAATCTCCTTTCTCAATGCCCTTCTGTGTCCAGGAAACATGCTCATTTTGATCAAAGTCCACAGAGGACCGAAGTTCGAGGCTAACAGCTTGCAAGGGATTTTCATAAGGGTGCTCCAAAGTCCAGGTAGGCAGGTCCATGCCCCCGAAATAGTTAGTCTTTAAATGAGAAGCCCAGCTCAAGAAAGCCATATAGCGTTCTAACACAGCCCAAATCCTGCTGGAATACGAATCCTTGTAGCAAGGAATATTTGGAATGAACTGCGGAACCAGCCGAGGATGATTAAAATGGAACTCCTTTGTAATTTGCAAATCATGCTTCTGCGAGCTCATCCATAGAGGATTGAGATGCAGAACAATGTTCTTATTTGAGATTTGTCGTCCGTAGTACTTTAGCAAACCCGCCAACGCCACCGGATGTATTCCATCCACGCCCAAATTAGCAAATCGACTTCGGCTGGTCTTCGGCGGCGAGCTAAGTCGAGCGGCGTTTTCATTTAGATAATGTGACAACGTCTTATTTTTGGGCACATAATGTCCCCAGACGACTGAGTCGCCGATGACGAGTGTTTCGTACTGGTCGCAGGCCCATCGGCAGTAGCGGTTGTATAACCAGTAGTCGCTGCTTAACTCGTACGGTAAGCGATAGTCGGGAGCGGGTTCAAATTTCTCGAACCGCTCCCAGAGGGCAGGGGTAAGACAAAAAATGGCTGAGAAGGCAATTCCGACGATGAGCCATTCACGTCCCGGCAGCCGCACATAGTTGGAGCCGAAGGGAATGTCCTCGAACATTGACTTTTCATTCTCGCTTCTGGATTTTCCGTTTTTACGAGCATCAAGCATCGATTATCCTTGTAAATGGTGAATGGTAAATGGTGAATGGTGAATAACCACTTACCAATTACCAATTACGCCGGCCTGTTCAATCAATCAGAACTGTAAATAAATAAACGCCTGCTCACTTGAGGGGGCAAAAACGGCTAAGTAAAGAACCATAAGAACAACGATTCCCACTCTCACGGGACGCAGGGCCAGGACCCACCTAAGCCGGGATTCATAAGCAAACTGATAGAACCAGACGGCAAAAACCAAAACCAAAGTCAACAAGGGACAATAAGGATTCGCGAACCCGGATGTAAATATCCGCGTTATAATTAACCATGCGTCGTTTATACTTTCGGCCCGGAAGAAAATCCAGGCGAAAGTGACGAAGGTAAACACAAACAGTTGTTTGACCAATTTCGGCACCCTTTCTTTGTAGAAGGAGGTCCTTTCCAGCTCCCGCGTCAAGAATCGCCCGAAAGCATGCGCCGCGCCCCAGATGACAAACGTCCAGGCCGCTCCGTGCCACAATCCCGAAATCACCATGGTCAGAAACATGTTTTTGTAGGTGTTAAACGTCCCTTTGCGGTTGCCTCCCAGCGGAATATAGACATAGTCCTTAAACCAGGAGGAAAGACTGATGTGCCACCTCGACCAGAAGTCACCGAGGCTGCTGGCCAGATATGGGTTGTTGAAGTTCAGCATCAAGCGAAGACCCATCATCCGCGCCACCCCTCTTGCCATATCGGTATAGCCGCTGAAATCGAAATAAATCTGCCAACAAAACAGAAAGGTAGCCAGAATCAGCGCCGGTGCCTGAAATTGCTCAGGAGCGGCATAGACCTTGTTAACGTAAAGAGCCATATAGTCAGCCAAAGCGACCTTCTTGAAAAAACCTACAACGAATAGTGAAAGGCCATCGGTGACGTTCTGGAGGGAGACGGTGGGCGTATTATGAAGCTGAGGGAGCAGGTTTTTGGCCCTTTCAATCGGTCCAGCCAGCAGCCGAGGGAAAAACGAAACGAAAGCGGCGTACCTTACGAAGCTCTCTTCCCTTTCTATATTGCCGCGATAGTAATCGATGGTGTAGCTCATCGACTGGAAGACGTAGAACGATATGCCGACAGGCAGAAGTATGCCGGGGGCGGGGACGGCGTACGGTATTCCCAATGATGATAAAAGAACGTTCAGGTTATCGGTGACAAAGCCGCCGTATTTGAAAAAGCCCAGCAGAGCAACATTGTTCACTATGCTTATGGAAAGCCACATCTTTCTGCCCCGCACCAATTGTCTTAAGGTTCGAGTCCCATCCTTACCACTTCTTTGATGAGTCTCTGAGAGTTCAATTGGTGCGGGGCTTCTGGCCATTCTTGTAACCACTGTATAGTCGACCAGAGTCGAATATAAGATGAGAATCAGATACAAAGGATTCAACCATGCGTAGAAAAAGTAGGAAGCAGCCAAAAGCCAGACAAGCCTAAACCTGGTTCCTTTCAGAACCAGATAGGTCGGATATACAACCATGAAGAAAAGTACAAACGGCCAGGTGTGAAATAACATTTCGTGACCTTCTATCCTATCCGGCATCGCCCGCCTGCCCAGAGTCTCGTACGGCGGGCAGGGCTCGGTCCTCCGCCGAGACGAGTCTCATTAAAACACGAATGTGTGCTTCTACCGACGCGGCAAGCCCTTCCAGGCTATACCCTCCTTCAAGAACAGAAACGAGCCGACCTTCACAGCAATTCTGGGCTATTTCCTTGATAATCTCCGTAAGCTGAGCAAATCCTTGTTCAGTAACCTGCATACCACCGAGCGAGTCGTCCTTATGGGCATCAAAACCCGCAGAGATAAGAACAAAGTCAGGACGAAACGAAATGGCAGCAGGCTTAAGTTTCTCTTCAAATACTTTAAGATAGTCGGCATCATCGGAACCGGCTGGCAAGGGCACATTGATATTGTAATTTAAACCTTTTCCACTGCCCTTCTCTGATTCACTTCCCGTGCCCGGATAGAATGGATACTGGTGAACGCTAAAATACAGGACGTTGGGGTCATCATAAAATGTCGCCGCAGTGCCATTACCATGATGCACATCCCAATCGACAATGAGTATCTTTGAGAGGTTATATTTCCTTTGAATATACCGCGTGCCGACAGCAACATTGTTAAAGATACAAAACCCCATCGCTCTATCCTTTAGTGCGTGATGGCCGGGCGGACGAATCGCGCAAAAGGCATTCTTGACTTTTTTCTCCATAACGGCATCGATGGCGGCGAGAACTCCCCCCACGGCGAACAGCGCTGCTTTGTATGATTTCGGTGATATCGAAACATCCAGAGAATCCATATATCCCGCACCGTTTTCAGCATCTTTTTTAACTCGCTCTATGTATCCGGAGCTGTGAACTGTAGTAACCCATTCCAAAGCAGCCGGCGCGGCGACGAGCGGAAATAATCGAGAGTACAATCCCTTGGCTTTTAATCTCTCGATTATGGCGGTCAATCTCTGTGGTCTCTCTGGATGGCCTTCGATGGTTTTATGTTCGAGGTAAACATCATCATAAAGAAATCCTGTCTTTGATGTTTCTTGCGGCTGATTGCGATTGGCCATATTCTGTTCGGCAGATGTGTCGTGAGGTGCATTTTTAACGCAGCGAAAGCCAATAGAGTCACTGGCAAGACAAGTATCGTTGATGGAAGGGTCACTTGCGCGATAGGTTGAGCGGCAACTGTCTGCACTGGAGTTCCATGCCCCGCCACGCAAGACCCTTTCCTTGCCATCGGGCGGGCCCTTTGGGTCTTTCTGGGGGCTTTGTTTGTAATAGTTCGCAGAATAGAAATCATTGCACCACTCGGCCACGTTTCCGTGCATATCGAAAAGCCCCCACTGATTTGGGCTCTTACTACCAACAAGATGCGTTTTGCCGGACGAGTTTTCAGCGAACCAGGCATAAGCCTTGAGTTTCCGCGCATCGTTACCAAAGCTGTACTTCGTGTCCGTGCCCGCCCGACAGGCATACTCCCACTCGGCCTCGGTGGGAAGCCTGTAGCCGTTTGCATCGAAGTTGCACTGCCAACTTTCTTCGTCGTAGCAAGGCTCAAGGCCCTCCGCGAGTGAACGCTCGTTGCAGTAAATAGCAGCATCGGTCCAGTTTATCTGCTCTAAGGGATGCTTTGGATTCTTAAAATGGGAGGGGTCGGAGAGCTGAAACTTCCTGAATTGTTCTTGAACCACTTCGAATCTATCCATCAAAAAAGAGCTGACCCATACTCTGTGTACGGGCGACTCGTCAGGTGCACCTTTATCATTTCCCATCTCAAACCAGCCTGCTGGGATTGCCACCATTTCTATTCCAGTCTTTGTTTTTATGATTTCCGGCTCAGGCGTACTCTCCTTGTCACGCCGGCAGCCGATAAGAAATTCAAAAATCAAAATGCAAAACGTAAATTTAAGGAAAGCATTGTCGCCCTTCAACAATTTTGATTTTTGATTTTTGATTTTTGAATTCACGGGGTGACACATCTTCCACACCTTTGGAGAAAAATCACGGTTGAGGCACCCAGTCAGGCTCCTTATTATGTTTCCCGTCGGCCGTGATTTCCACCCATTTGCCTTCCATGTCACTTACGCAGATATTCCAGCCTGGCGCTTTGCCGCCGACCATTTCATTACCCGCCGGGCCGTGGCTGAAAGCGAGGTATCTACCATCCGGTGAGAAGTCGCTGTGATAAACCTCATCTTCTTTTCGACACCTAATAATGCGGCGAACATCGGTCACCTGGGGCCTGCGGGATGCCATGTCGATATTGGCCGTGCCCAAATCCCAATCGGTCAGCCCCCATGTTATCTTCTTGCCGTCGAGACTAAAATCCGGCCTGCAACCTTTAACTCCAAACTCAGTCAAATCATAAATTTCGGTTCCACCGGTCTCAAACGCCAGTACAGCATGCTTGAAACCCATACCTCCATGCACTGTGGCAAGAAACCAGTTGCCGTCAGGTGACCAAGAAATTGCATAAATGTGATGAAGACTTTTATTCGGGTGCTCTCTGTGCTCCCGCGTTTTCAAATCGTAAAAGAAAAGCCCCGAAGTTGCATAATCAGTTATAGTGTAGCGGTCGAATTCCCCCTTTAGGTATGCGATAATTTTGCCGTCAGGACTCCAGCACGGCTCCCGAGCATTGTCGGTGACCTTCACTCGTCCGGTTCCGTCAATGTTCATATAATAGACATTTCGAACTTTCTCAGTTTCCACAAGCTCATCGGCGACAAAACAGATTTTCGTACCATCGGGCGAGGCGTGGGGATACATCTCGTCCACATCGGGCGTATTGGTAAGATTGACCGCGTTGGAACCATCGGCGTTCATCAGGTACAGTTCCCAGTTTTCCCGGCCGTCGGTTTTACGGTAGGTCTCGTACACGATTTTAAAGGGAATTTCCTTGAGGTTAATCTGCAGCACGTCTGGCGAATTAAGCTCAGATTTTGGAGAAGGAGTCTGCAGCAGATTCGGGTCATCTTGCGGCTTCGTGCCGCAAACAACTTCATTGGCTACAAGCAAACACAATGCAAGAGTAAAAAAAGCGTACCGCCTCATTGTAAAAATTGTCTCCTTGTGCTCAAGGGCCGGTCAGCCGAATCGGCACCCAATCAGGCTCTTTATTATAGTTCCCATCCGTGGTGATTTTGACCCACTTTCCGCTCAGGTCACTGACACAGATGTTCCAGCCTGGCGCCTTGCCACCCACCTGTTGCTCCCCCCTTGCAGGGCCAAAACTAAAAGCGATATACCTGCCATCCGGTGAGAAGTCGACGTGATAGACTTTCGCTGCACGCAGGCAGGTAACGACTTTGCGGATATTGTCAACGCGGGGCTCAGGGGACGTCAGGTCTATGTCGGCGACATACAAATCCCAATCGGTCTCACCCCACGTCATCTTTTTGCCATCGGAACTAATGTCAGGCCTGCACCCCTTGACTGCCCACTTTCCTAAATCAAACACTCTTACACCGTTGGCTTCAAAGGCGATGATGGTATCGCTGTAACCCATACCTCCCTGCACGGCAGCGAGAAACCAATTGCCATTAGGTGACCAACAAATAGCATAGATGTGATGTAAGGTTTTATTTGGATGCGGTATTTGCTGGCGGGTCTGCAGGTCGTAAATGAAAAGTTCCGAGGTTGCATACTCCCTGTTACTAAAGCGCTCAAACTCACTCATTAAATAAGCGATTCTTTTGCCGTCAGGACTCCAGCACGGCTCACGAGCGTTATCGGCAACTTTGACTCGTCCGGTACCATCGATGTTCATGTAGTAGACACTTCGAATTGTTGTTCTTCCTGTCCCTTCATCAACAACGAAACAGAGCTTGGTACCATCGGGCGAGACGTGGGGATACATCTCGTTGACATCGGGCGTATTGGTGAGATTAACCGCGCCGGAACCGTCTGCATTAATCATGTACAGTTCCCAGTTCTCTTTGCCGTTGGTTTCACGATAGGTTTCAAACACAATCTTAAAGCCGATTTCTTCAAGCTTCAACTCCTCCGGCGGCGAAGGGACTTTTTTCAGTCTTCGTTCATTCTGTATCTGCCCGCCGCCCCGGCCCGCGTCAACAGACGCCGGGGCAGGCGGTCCGCAAAGTGCATCATTGACCAAACTTGAGAAAGAACAAAGGAAAAAGAACAGAAGAGCGTGGACAGAAAGCAGAGAACAGAAGACAGATGACAGACAATCTGACTTCTTACCTCTGTCTTCTGACCTCTGTCTTCTGTCTTCTGACCTCTGACGTCCATCTTCTATTTTTTTTCTTATGATATCGTATTTCTTTACCATATTATCTTGGTTCTCATTCTGCAATACATCGCAAAATGATTCCCCCCTCGTCTACCTAAGTATTCGCACTATCCTTTGACGGCAAGTATATTATATTCGATATAGATAGCAACAAAAAACAATAGCGTCTGTACCGTAAAAAGGAGAAATACCCGATACACGAAACTTAGCTCCGGCGGCACGAAACTCTGTAGAAATGCGCGCGTTGCTCCACGCAGAAATCAACATCAAGAAACTTTTTTATAACTTCCATATTTGTTGAAAGATGACTGGAAAGCTCATTAGTCGTGTAGCAACCAGCCTTTGGGCTTGCCCCCATTTTATAATCTTTCGTAGAGTCATCGAGCGCACATCTTTTTTGCGTTTGGGAACCCACAAATTGGCAGCTCATCGCCATATAGATTAAAAGCTGGTCAGCTAAAAAACGGTCGACAGAAGCTCCGCTGGCTAAGAAATCCTTGGCCAAATTGACAACCTCGCTAATTACATTTTGGGATGGCTTGCCTCGCATTCCAAATGCGGTAAATACCGTTGTTCGGCTGCCGTTACACAGGCGAATCATAGCGCAGTTGCCGGGGCCGGCAGAGTCTGTTACCTCGATGTGTTCGACGTTCTGGATTTTTAGCTTACTTTGGAGCAGCAGCTCTCGTTGGCGCTGGGCGATGTGCGGGGCAAGCCTGGTGGTATATATCCGAGCGTGAATCTGCGGTTCCTTGCCCGGCTCACAAAAGTCGATTATTTGTTGCGGCTGTTTTTGCCAGGGCCGAATCTCGAAAGTCATCTTCCCGCCGCCGGCGGGGAAGAAGCCGTGCTTTATCAGTTTGCAATTGCCCCGGAAACCAGCCGATGCAATAGCCGGCAAGAAGGTCTCGCAAAGAAAGTCAAACGGCGGAGCTAATGGGTTATGAGTGCCACCGGTAACGGTAACTGTCGAAGGTTTGTCGGCTAAGAACAGGGCAGGCAAGACGGTCTGAATTACCAAAGATGCGGAGCCGGCCGAACCTATATCGAAATAAAAGTCGCCACCCTGAACCAGGTCGGGCTGAAAATCAAGCACTCTTGAGCTTTGAGCAGCTCCCTGGCATTGGCCGTTGCAGATTTGACAGGCGGCCTGAACGCAGCTTAAATGCTGCTTGGCCAGACCCGGATTGCGACGAGCCGCTCGGATGTTTTCAATATGCAGACTTTTACCGGTTATGCAGGATAGGGCCAGACTCGTTCGCAGTATCTGACCTCCACCTTCGCCGGCACTGCCATCTATCAATACAGTTTCCATAATCGTTCACAAAGGTTCCCCGGGCATATCTAAGGTGGCATCTCCAATAACAAGATAGCGAAATTGCTGAATGTCGAGCTGTGGGGCTCTGACTACCACAATGTCCTTATCGTCCAGCCAGCGGTCTATTGCACCTATCGCCACATCTACACCCTTTTCACTCCTTAGCGCAACCAGCCGACCAATCATATTTTCCCGGCCTAAATTCCGAGCCGCCTGGACCGCTACGTTGCTTAAGCTCACGTTATAAAGGCGCGAGTCTCGAAAGTATTTACTAAACTGGCACTGCCGGTAGCTTCGCCTATTCTGCGGTGATTTTACCGGTATTTGCGGCGGAGATTTAATCAACTCCAGGCCGCAGCCGGGATGCCACAGGCCCGCAAGAATGTCACTTAGCTCATCATTCTGCTGAACAGCTAAAATCAGCTTTGGCCTCAATATTCGCTGCACCGTCCACCATAAAGCGCTCGCTGCCGGCCCGCTGATAAAACCGGGCGTGTCAACTATAATTAGCTCGGTAACTTTCGATACCTGCTCAGCGCACTGCGTGATAGCGGCGGTTAGCTGAAGCAGATGACCCACCGGCGTTATATCGCCAACAAAGCTGATACAACAAGGGGTCAGCTTTGAGAAATCGGTTTGCGTGTCTTCGATAACGGCCCAACCGACCGTCGTAGGCGGCCCGATATGAGACTGGCCAATGTCTGCATCGATAATTCCGACGGGCCGGCTCGCAGCCAACTGCCTGCTTAAAGCTGCCGCAAGTGTGGTTTTGCCCGTATCCGAGGCGCCCAGAATCAAACAGATGCCCGTCTGCATTATGCCTTGACCTAAGAGCCGCTGTGCGATTTTGTCCGCCCAATCGTGTGACATTTGAGCCTGCACCTTGTGTTACTTACGACAATAACCGACTACGACCATATAGATAGGCTCGAGGTAATCCGGCAGCGACAAAACTTTGCTGACGGAAGCATCGTCAAAAGCGCCTACGGCAACGGAGCCAAGCCCTAAAGACTCGGCCTGAAGGTGGACGTTCTGGGCAGCGTGGCCGGCCTCCATATAAACGTAGCGAACACCGCGCTTGCCGTAATGTGTGGTCGTTCTGGCAAACTCGGCTGCAAAGACCAGCGTAAGCGGCGCAGCTTCAATAAATCCCTGTCCCCACGCAGCCGAGGCAAGTGCGGCGCGCAGGTCCTGGTCGATTAGTTTCTCAAGCGCGTGTTCGGCACATAAATACTGAAAGAGACCCTCGGCAGAAACTATAAAAAGCTCCAGAGGATAGGTCGCACCGGCTGAAGGAGCCGTGCGATACCTGCCGCCGGCGGCCCGGCCCTGGGCCGACCAGGCTAACTGGCCGATTTGCTCAAGCGTGAGTGCTTTCGGCAGAAATTCTCGCCGCGACCGGCGAACAGATATAGCTTTCTCTAATAATATCGCGCCATCTTGGTTCGGCTTTGGAAGAGTTATTAGCTCGCTCATATTTATTACCCCAGTATTATTTTCAATACTAAGCTATTGATTATAACAGACGGGGTAAAGTATTTCCATCTTCAGAACTTTATTGTCAAGCGGTGGTTTCTCTGGCAGGGTTTTTGCTTTTCCGATAACGGCATGACCTGCTGACCATGCAGCAACAATGGCGTCTAAAGCATCATCCATAGCATATCCGGATATTGGAGCCCGGACTAAAACACTGTCGATATCTGTAAAGATTCTCTGAAGTAAGCTATGGCGTAGAGCTTGCCCTGGTATGGTTTTTTTATTTAGCTCAATCGGCTTTCGACAGTTAATTGCCCAAAATAATACTTCAGGATGAATTTCGCGTACTCGATTTTGAAGTTCCGGCGTCATTAAATCATCTACCTCGCGAATTTTTTTTATCAATGCAAAAGTTTGTTTATTTAGCTTTTTCCCAGTATGTTCAAAGGAAATTTTACTGGCCGTTTCATAATCCACTGCGGAAAGGCAAGGTCTAATTGGGGTGGGGAATACGCTGCTTGCTCGTCGTCCCCTAAGAAGCTCACGTGCCTGGCTATCACATTCTCGCGGCTTGTCTCCGTCGCTCAAGCCGATAGGAATATCGACACAAACTAATTTGCAATCGGATGTTTTTGAAAGCACCTCGGCGAAGGTCCTTGCTATGAAGACATTTTCTAAATCGAATCCATAAGAAATGTCCGTTTCACTCTTCATTGTTACTGAAGCAATAGCAGCGAACCACCCCGCTCTGCAACCGTCTACGCCTGCAACATGAAATAATTGTTTTGTTGACATTGTTTTTACGTGTCTTTTTTGAGGAATGAAAGGATTTGTGAAATTTCAGCGATTGTCTTGTCACGACTTTTAACTGTCAAATTGAATAGCTTAACGTCCGGATGGTTCTTTACTTCAAAAATAAGCCCAGAGCCTTTTTGCGCCACAGTGGCCAGCACTGATTTGTCGGACGCAAAGAGCCGGCGGACTGCTGCAACAAATTTTTTCGAGAAGCACTCCATTTTACCGATTTCGTCAATGACAAACAATTCCGCACCGCTGTAATCAACATCCAAAATTGGCACCACCGCTTCCTCGAAGCCTTCGACATTCACGCCGTATTTACCCACTCTCAAAGGCCTGCCCGACGGACAAGCCTCTGGGTAGGCGGGCCCTTTTATGTCAATGTGAGAAAGTATTCCGGTGGCACCATCCAAGCTGGCCCAGGAAAAACCTTTGCGTTTATTGTTTTCGCGAATCTCCTGCGTATAAAAACCCGCTACTTTTTCGCGGCTTAGATTTTCTATAATCTTCATCACAGCGGTCGTTTTACCGCAACCCGGAACACCAGTTAACAGAATTTTAGCTGATTTTGACGACATAATCTTACATTATGAAATTTTAATTTGTGGATAGATGGTTTTCCAAGTTTGATGCAGAATTAAACATTTAACACACCAACAAACTGGATTCCCGCTTTCGCGGGAATGACAGCTTATACCAATTGTGATTAAAATTTGCGCTTATGTCATTTCGACCGAAGGGCCACAAAGTGGCCCGTAGTGGAGAAATATGTTCAAATAGATTTCTCGGCTCGCCTACGGCTCGCTCGAAATGACGCGAATAAGCGCATTAATTAGTCACAATTGATATTACAAAACTAAAAGTCATAGAGTACTATTATATCTGTCTTTGTTCTCCTCCTTAGTCCCTTAAATAAAAGGGATAAATTTGCGGCGAATAATAGCCTGCATTACTGTTCACTTCCTTGCCCAATAATCTCTTGCGCTGCTTGGGCTCCTAAAATCCATTTGAGCCGATTTGCCACCCATCGAGCTTCACCGTCAAAACCGCAGCTCTGGTAAAAACGAAAAAGATTGCGATAACGTTCGACAACATCAAATCGTGTTTGGGTCCCATTTTGCTGTACATTGCAAAAGCTGTATTGAGCCTTGCGCAGGCAAACCGGGCACAGGTGCAGGGGCCGGGAATCACTTTCCTGTAAATGGTTAGAGCCGTTCATCACACACCTAAAGTATATGCAGTGCTTCAGGCCAAATAAATGACTTGTCTCATGAACAAGAACCTTGCAGCTTCGGCGCAACAATATCTCTTCGTAATTCTTCCCGCGTTTGTCACCATAAAAGGCTGGGTCGTAACGAGCAAAGCTGTAAACGCCGACCCGCTCTCGCAGCGACGCCTGCCCGAAAACGAAATTCCAGGAAGGGTCGGGATAAAGGTCGTCCATAGTAATCGCCAGGACGCAAAAAGCATCGGCGGGAAGCTTCTTTTTGAGAAGGACTAAAACATCGCCGGTCAAGATTTGCCGATTTCGCGTATGTGGATTGATACGGGTTGTGATAGTGCTGCCGCTTAGAGTCAAGCAGGGAAGAACCTCCACTGGCTTAGCCAAATAAGCAGCGGCATACTCCCTCAACTTTTCCACCAAAGAAATTTGACCCTTCGGAGGGCCCCCACTTTGTGGGAACCCAAATTCTCCTAATGGTTGCAGGTAGATTTTGCTGCGGATATTGTCCGGCCGGTTTGACTGCGACTTTACAAACTCATCGAAGCTCTGCCCGGTCTCTTGATGCACAGCCAACCAGTCGCCCGGCTGCGGAACCGGTATGGGTTCAAAATCGCCACCGGGCTCCAACGCCTTCCTGAGATTTTCTGGAAGTTCTTTGGTTGACCCTATGGCTCGCAGTCTCTCTGAGGCAGTGGGCGGTTTGAAATTCATGGCCAAAGTCGCCAGGAAAACTAAAAAAATCATGACTGAAAAAAGGGCCGACCTCATATTGCTCGAACAGCATCAATGCACAAGAACGCATCATATTAAAAGTTATCCTGGTTCAGCCAGTCTGTCAAGGTCTAAAAAGCTCTTCTGCGTATCACTCGGTTCTGGTGAAGGATAAATGACCCCGGTCTCGGTCGTAACGATAGCGCCAGGCGTTAGCTTATGGCCCAACACCTTGCCGGTTCCTACTATATGGACCACTTCCACACCTTTTGCAACCAGGTAATCGGCCAGAAGTCTGCGATGGCATTTCCAATATAACTTTTCTGCACACATGACCGCCGTTGGTGACCTTTCGGCAGCCGACATAAGTTCTTGAACGGCCCGGCTAAACTCATCCGTGGCCATATAATCTGCGTAGTTACGAAATCCAGGACTTTTGAACCCGGTGTTTATTGATTTCTCGCTCCTGCTTGTATGCCTGCGACCTCCCAGAGCTTCCAGCCACAGGTACTCAATATTTTCAGCCGCCAATAGTTGGCACAAAACCTGGCGGTTGAAATGCGGAAATTTTCGCGAACTGGGATACCGCCTTATATCGGCTACGAGGCAGATTCCGAATTCCTTAAGCAGCAGTACAAACTGCTCAAAAGCGAGGTTGGAATGGCCAATCGTGAATATCCGTAACGTTTTTTCAGAACCAACTTTCATAAAATCAATATTACCTTATCGAAGTATATGAACATTGCCTATTCGCACACGTTTCAACCCCGCTGCTTTGGCAGCCGAAAGGCATCTTTCTGCCTGCTTCCAGGATGTCGGCGGCAGATCACCCATAAGAAAATCACCATGAAATCCAAGAAGGGCGTATGGTATATTCGGGTCTAACCGGGCGATGAAAGATGCTATTGCCTTGACCTCCTGCTCGTCGACGTAACTCGGCACAAGTAGTGTGCTCGCAATAAGTGGCGGAGGTTGCGGCCTCTCAGGAATCCTCTTAGCTGCCGCTGCAAAGTTCTCCAAGGTGCGACTATTGTCAACACCACAAAGTGCGTAGTGGATGTTTTTGTCCATGGCTTTCAAATCGAACTTTACACAACCGCCGCTCTTTAGAGACAGGGTCATCATCTCCCGCAGCAGCGCCGGTTTCATAGAGCCGTTTGTCTCCCAGCAAATACGCAGTATCCTCTGCTGATTCTGTTTGCGCGCCAGCTTTGACGCTGCTAACGCATGAGGCAACTGGCATGTTGGGTCACCGCCAAAGAAGCAGATGCAAGACGTCCTGGCAGTTACGCTCTCTGCGAGCTCGGCGGCCGTGTGCCCGCTGCTTGTCATCGAAAGCTGCCGGTAATGCCAGTTCTGACAGAACAGGCAATCAAACGTACAAGCACCATAGAACACGGCCAGGTTCATATAGCCATGTTCAGCACCGCGTTGATACGACCATTCGGGGTAGCCGACACAGCTACCTCCTGCGCACACCCAGTCGGCTACGCAATTGGTTGGCAGGGGGTCGTAATACCACGAAACGATGGCCTCCTTGGGCGTACCACCGAGCAGATGTCCATCCTTATTTTTCCGCACACCACAATAGCCCCGCCCCCCGACAGGGATTTTGCACTGGTTTTGACAAAGCGTACATTGAACACCACCTGGCCCGGATGGAGGCAAGGCGGCAAGTCCGAACCTCTCGCGACCTCGAGCGTGAATTTCCTGGAGCTCGGCCAGAAGCCTGTTGTCAGCATTGCGAATACACTCGGCGCAGAGCGACAGCACTTTAGCTATTTCTTCAGAGGCCCTACCACATTTCCTGCAGGTAGCCATAATGCACCGCCGTTATTTGTAGAAGATTTTTAAGAACGAGACAAGCCCGAACGTTATCTACATTAGAGTAACTAAGCACTTTGATTCCGTCAATGAGATAAGGCGTAGTCATGCGGCCTTGCCTGTGCAGGATTTTTAAAAGTGTCGGCAAAATGTTATAATGGCATTGTGGTATTTACAGGCGACACATCCAGCAAGAAGGAAAGATGACAATGACCGACCGTGGTCAAAGCTACCCCCGATATCTGGAACCCGGATTTACTCCCTTCGATCCGGTGGCCCTTGCCAGACGGACGGAGGAAATTGTCTGTCGGGGCGACCATCGCAAATACACGAAATTCTACTGCCCGGGTGTGTACGGGGGCATCGCGACCGGCTATACCTGCGGGTGCTGCCTACGCTGCATCTTCTGCTGGGTGAACTGGAGCCGGGATTTTCCTGAGAAATACGGGTTCTTCACATCGCCCAGCGAAGCCTTCCATCGGCTCATCCGCGTCGCACGCAAGGGGAGAGTCGACCAGCTCCGTATATCCGGTGCCGAGCCCACCATAGGCAAGTCTCATCTTCTTACCCTATTGGAAAAAGTGGAAAGCTCACCGTTTCGTCTGTTCATTCTGGAAACCAACGGTATTCTTATCGGCGCCGACGCCGACTATGCACGCCAGATCGCCCGTTTCAAGAAAGTCCACACGCGCATCTGTCTTAAGGCAGGAACACCTCAAGAGTTTACAAGAAAGACCGGGGCCACGCCTGAAAGCTTCGAGCTGCCTTTCGTGGCTATTGAAAACCTGTTAAAAGCAGGAGCAAGTTTTCACGTTGCGGCCATGACGGCTGACCCGAGGTTTGTCAACAAAGAGGAACGCCGCAGCCTCATCGAACGGCTTGCGTCAATACACCCGGCCTTGGTGAGAAACCTTGAAGAGGAGGTGGTTAGCCCTTACCCCACCACTCTTGAAAGACTACGACATGCCGGCGTTAAACTGGCGCCGAACGAGCGGTAAACAGTTCCTAAGCTTTATACCCCGAGAAAGGCCGTGCACTTTTCTTCGAACTGATTTCGCAGAGTTTGTTGCCACAGCCAGCTCCAGTCAGGTTTGTCCGTGGCCAATGAATTAACGCTTATGGCTGCTCCGTTCCCGGCCTGACCAGGTTCACGCCATTCATTTACACGGGACCTGACTATCAACACCACTTATGACAATATTGACCCTGTTAGTCAGCCCTCAGAAAAGAATTCAGCCTCGCTATAGCGGATTTCGAGTACAGGGTACCGCTACCACCCCGCTTAGCACGGCCATTTTTTATCGCACATCCCAAAGCTACTAATGAGTATCTAAATTCTAAAGAACAATTGTAAAAAAACAAGATGTTATGTCAACTCTCGCCTTGATAAAGTAACCGCTTTTTTGTGGTAACAAAAAAGCCCCTGCCTCAGGAGGAGGGGGTTGAATAAAGCAGGGGCTCGAGTCATAGTGTATATTAAATACACTATACTATCTCCCTCCTTCGAAACCCGACCATTAAAACTATAATTATGTGCCACGATTGATGCCAAAGGTAACGCTTTTATATGCCCGTTTTACTCAACTATCTCTTAAAACGGACGTCGCGTGTCTTCCAGGAAGTGTCTGCTCTCTTAAATTCCTTTGCGTTTGAAAAAAAAGGGGGCCTATACTGAACTAATCAGTATAAGCCCCCTACTTGTCCAAATCCTTATGTCACTCCCGCCGAATTAGCGTGGAGCGTACAGCGTAGAGCAGCCCGACGACGTCTGGGGGGCGGAAAGGAAAAAAACTGAAAGCCCCCGCTCCTGTCTTCCGACAGGAAGACGCGGGGCTAACTAATCAAGCTAAATTTACAATGAAGAATTTATCCTGGCCTATCAATACAGTCTTATATCGTCAAAGTACAATTTACCGCTGGCGCCATTGCCGTCAATCCCGACAGCAAGCTTCGTTATCCTCTGCAGGTTCACGCCAACCGATGCAAGGTCGATATTCCACCGGTTCCACTGTGATTTCGCTATGTCACCCGCATCGCCGCCATAGACCACCTTTGAGCTGTCAATCTTCACGTACATCTGTCCGGTGTTCCCCGCCGTGCCATAGAAAAATATCGCCAACGTCTTAACGCCGGATTCGGTCCAGTTCTGTGGAGTAACGAAGGTTCGTTCAGCTTCTGAATATGCTGCGCCGTCGGTGTTGCTATAGGAGAGCGGCATCGACTGCCTACCACCGTGAACGATAGTCTGCTCGGTGAAAGGAGGATTCTCATAACCAACGATAGAGCCGTTTGTCGGAACGCCATATCCGTCTATCCACACGTTGAATATCCTGTTGCTCGCAGGGTCGGTGGTGTCAAGGTCATTATAGCTCTCGAAATCGTCCACGACGATATGGTCGCTTGTCGTAAAGCTCCAGACATCACCAGGCATAACGAATCCTGTGCTATCTTGCTCATCGACAGCCCAGAAGTATTGGGTGTTTAATTTAAGTGGTGGAGTATTAGCGTCCTCGTCCCCAACAGACTGGGTAGACAGAAGAGCACCGGCCTGACGGTCGTTGACATCGTTTAAGTTATCGGCGAAATACACAAGGTGAGTGGCGACGGTTTCGCCCGGCGACCAGCTCAAAGTGATTATCCCATTTACAGGTATTGGCACGTCTGCTCCATCCTCTGGGCTCGGTTTGTAGGTGGCATTGGCGCGGAGCTTAGACACTTTTACCGTGACGGTACTGGTACCAAGCTGGTTACCCAGTATCGGAAGGATAAACGGCGAATTCATCTTGGCCTCCACGTGTACCATGTAACGAACGCCGTCAACCACCGTTCCATGCGGATGGCCGTGAGACAAGATGAGGCCTAAGAAGTCTTTGTGACGAGGTTCGCCCAAAGGCTTGGTCATCATCTCAATCCGCTCCGCCCGAACCGCGCCTTGCAGCTCAATCTTGGCGTTATCATACAAATCATACACGGCTCGTGGACTTAGCACTTTCCAGTTTTCGCAGCCGATGTAGGCATTATCTGTCATGGTGATAACGGCAATGCCGTTGCCGTAGGGTGCGGATAGCATCCTGACCAGCTCGATGCGGCTATCGCCCGACATCTCCAGGCAGCCGCCTTCCCACTGGTTGCCGGGCCAGCCTCCTATTTGCATTGATGCGCCGAGATCACCGAGCACGCTGCCCCCGGTCATAACCACGTGGCCGTACCCGCCGTGACAGCCGATTCTAAAGCCGTCAGACCATGAGACCTTATGGATGCGGAGCTCGCCCCCCGTGATTGTCAAGCCGACAGGCGTATTGAAAATCTTATCAACTGAGTTGACATCGTTCACATTGGCAGGTTGATAGAGGCCGACTCTCAGACTTCCGCACTCGACATTCATACCGTCCTGAACCAAGATAGGCCCGATGATGAAATTAGGATCCACCCAGCCCGATATATAATGATAGGCGTCATCCTGGGGCCCCGGCATAGTATTAGTCTTGGTAGCCTCGTTCAACCAGTTGTTGGCATCTGTCCAGAGATTCGAGACAGGTTCTATATCCGTATCAATCCAGTAAACGATGGCAGATGGGGCAATATTGACCAGACCAAGAACAAAAACAAAAGAAGCTAAAAAAGACAATTTCGTAGACATAATAGTCCTCCTTCAAAAAAATAGGCTGTTAATTGAAGTGTGAAAAATCTTTACTCTACGGCACAAAACCTTTATACAGCTCTGTGCCCTGCATATAATGACTCCTCCTCTATCGAAAAACTACATAGATTACGCAGATTAAAAGGCCAAAATCCACAAATCCGCTCATTTATTTATACCAAATTAACCAGCTTCATTTCAAGAGGAATTTTTCGATATTCCCAGACCGAAGACACAAGACCCAAGACTCAAGACAAAGGACATAAGACCAAAGACAAAAATGGTCTGGAGTCTTGAGTCGCAATTACTTTGAAAATGCTGCCTTTATATCGGCTATCGTTACGCCGAGTGTTGCTTTGGCAATCGGGTCAAGGTCGGCTTCCGGGCCTTGCAGATGGTACGTACGATGCGTGTGGGAAATGGTCTCGCCCGGTGACAGTTGCGCCGCCGGCGACGATGTTTCAAGCTCATAGAATGGACCAAGCGGCTTGGCACCGGGTGCAGCAGGACCATCGTTGTACGAATTCACCACGTCGCCGCCGTATGGTTCCTTCTGAAGTTCCCACATTGAATTCACATAATCAGCAGACCCCCCAGGTTTGTTATATTGCACAATTGTCAAGACCTTATTGACGGCATCGTAACTGCCGAGTATCGGCTTGGCGCGTTGTGGCGAAAGGCCTATCTTGCTGCGGTATTGCCCGTCACCGCTAAAGAATAACACGTCCTCCTTGATGACCAGCCGAGCCGCAGGGACCTTGCCAAAATAAGCATCGTTCACAATCGGACCAAGCCTGTCATCCGCACCGGCATTGAACGGAACCACAACCGTGGTTGCAGGCGAGGGATTGAACATGCCAAGTATCCAGATTGAGAGCAGGCCGGTTTCCTTCTCCCAGGCCTTACTGCCTGTGTTGGTCACTTTGTTGTTTGATTCATAGGCAACCATCTTGACCGCTTTGGACGGCGTTATTCCCAATATTTCGACCGCTTCGTTCTGTTCGAAAACTCGAATTTCCCTGACTACCCGAAGGTTGAAAACAGTACCCGAGTAATTCTCCAATTGCATATTCTTTTTCAGAAGTGCCCGGTTTTTAGACCCTGAAACGAGTTCAAACGGCTCTGTATCAATGGGCGCCGGCGTGAACCAGTGTTCGAGGTCGAACGGCACACCTTTCTTGAAGAATACGGAAAACTGCCCGCCCTCAGGCCCAATCCAGAAACGGTCCTCGCCACCATATACATTGATGTGCTCGGCGGTCTTGCCTGAAGCGATAAGTTCACGGTTGATCCAGCCGAAGCTCAATCCCGCCATTGACTCTGCGGTACTGGTCATTACGCGTCCCTGCAGTTTAGGCAAAACAGCCACCTGGCTGTCGCCCGAGATGTCTGATAAAAGCACCACGTCTGTATATTTCCTGAGGAATGCCAGATCGTCACCAAATGTTTTATTCGCCATTGTTGTCTTTCCTTCCGCACAACCTGTCGAGATTGCAATAGCCGCCAGAACAATCAGTCGTTTTGCGTACCTCATTGTTTTCCTCCTTATCGGTTTTCGTTCTTTCGCAATAGAAATTCATTGACCGCCAACAACAAATTATATATGTTTCGAGCTGACACGGTAGAATAACCTATCGCGGATGTTTTTGTCAACATTCGTTTATTTTTAGAGCGTTATTTGAACTTTGCGGCGAGCTTTAAGATACCGGCTCGACCGCAATTAATTGATTATTGATTATTGACGATTGATTACTGAATTTATAGACTACTAACCTTAAACGTTATACTTATTTTACTCCGAGAACGCAGAGACCGCAGAGGCGCTGTAAGAATAAGAGAAAAAAAATGGATTCCCGCTTTCGCGGGAATGACAGAAAAGTAGGTTTATGGCTGAGAAAATTGTAAAATTTGGGCTTGTCGGCTTTGGCACAGTCGGCTGCGGCGTTGCAAAGCTGATAGCCGAAGGTGCTGACACAATAGCAGCTAAAACCGGTCTTCGACTGGAACTTGCCCGTGTCGTTGACATCGACACAAAGTCCGCGCGCCCCGTTAAGCTGCCCGAGGGCATTCTTACCGATGAGCTTGACAGGCTGTTAAACGACGACACTATTGAAATAGGCGTTGAGACGGTCGGCGGAACCGATGCAGCAAAACAGGTCCAGCTCAAAATGCTCAAGGCGGGCAAACACGTGGTTACCGCCAACAAGGCCCTGCTGGCTGAATACGGCAATGAACTTTACAAAGTTGCTCGCCAAAACGGCCGCTGTATTGCCTTTGAAGCAAGCTGCTGCGGAGGAATACCTATTATCTCGGCAATCCGTACAGGATTAGCGGCAAACAATATTACTGCGATGTACGGCATCGTCAACGGAACCTGCAACTATATCCTCTCGAATATGACCGCAAAAAACGAAAGATTCAGCGAGGCCCTGGCTGAAGCACAGAAAAAAGGCTATGCCGAAGCGGACCCGACGCTGGATATCAACGGCGGTGACAGCGCCCACAAGCTTGTTATCCTGGCTTCTATCGCCTTCGGGTATGAAATTGCACTCGACGATATTTTTGTCGAGGGCATCGAAGAAACTTCGGAAGATGATATTCGCTACGGCGGCGAAATGGGCTATCGTTTGAAATTGCTGGCAATCGGGCAAAAAGACAAACAAAACAGGATTTCGCTTCGCGTGCATCCTTCTTTTATTGCCAAGGATAGTCCGCTCGCCCGTGTTGAAGGGCCGTTTAATGCTGTCAGCATATTCGGCAGTGCCGTCGGCCAGGTAATGTACTACGGCCAGGGCGCAGGAATGATGCCAACCGCAAGCGCAGTCGTTGCCGATATTATCGACGTTGCTCTCGGCAATTCCGCTACCACCTTTCAGCATTTGAATCTGCAGCCCAGAAGCCGGACGGCACCATTAATAGAGAAAATAGATAACCTCGTGAGCAGGTTTTATATAAGGATAATGTGCAAGGACCAGCCGGGCGTAATAGCTCAATGGAGCAAAATACTTGCCGACCATCAGATAAGTATATCCGGAGCGCTACAGCATGAAGGTACCGGCCCAGAGAATACTGTACCGGTGGTAATCGCAACCCATCCGACCCGGCAGAAAAACGTCACAGCCGCACTGAAAGACATGGGAAAACTTGACGTTATTGGCGGCAAGCCGGTCTGCATAAGAATCGTGGATATTCCGGAGGACAAGGAAGGCTAAATTAAATATCAAAAATCAAATATTAAAACTACATATCAAAATGCAAAAATGATTGGTAAATGGTAAAGCGATGGCTGTCTAACCAATAATATTTTTGAATTTTGATTTGTCATTTTGATTTTTGCACTTTAATTTTTGATTTTGAGCTTGATATGACTAAATACGTCATAATAGTTCCTGACGGAGCAGCGGACGAACCGCTGGAGCAATTCGGCAAAAAGACAGTGCTTGAAGCCGCTGAAATACCCAATATGGATAAAATCAGCATACAAGGCAGGCAGGGTCTTGTCCGGACTGTCCCTGCGGATATGGAGCCTGGAAGCGATGTTGCCCAGATGAGCCTGCTGGGCTACGACCCGCGGGTATATTATTCCGGCCGGGCACCAATCGAGGCGGCGGCACGCAATATCAAACTATCCTTAGACGACTGGGTCTTTAGATGCAATCTGGTTACCATCGCCGACGGCGAAATGGCAGACCACAGTGCTGGCCATATCTCCACCACAGAGGCCAGCAAATTGATAACAGAACTGGATGACCAGCTCGGCAACGAGCAAATTCGTTTCTATACGGGCGTAAGCTATCGGCACTTAGTAGTTTTCAAGGGGCTCAGCTTCGATGTTCAGACATATCCGCCGCACGACAACATAGGTACGGCGATAGAAAAAATCCTACCCCGCGGCAAAGGCGCCGAGCTGCTTATCGATTTGATGGCCCGTTCACAGCAGCTTTTCAGCAATCACGACATTAACAAAGTCAGAAAAGACTTAGGCGAAAATCGGGTCAGCTCCATCTGGCTCTGGGGCCAGGGCAAGAGAACCCAGATGGAACATTTCCGAAAACGGTTTGGAATCAAAGGCGCCACCATCGCCGCCGTTGACCTGGTAAAAGGTTTGTCAAAGCTAATCGGCTTTGACTTGATAGATGTGCCGGGCGCCACCGGCTTTGTCGACACAAATTATCAGGGCAAGGCTTCTGCCGCAATAGAAGCGCTTGACAAATATGACATCGTCTTCGTCCATATAGAAGCGCCCGATGAAGCAGCTCACAACGGCAACGCTGAGATGAAGAAAAAAGCTATAGAGCAGATCGATAAACATATTGTCGGGCCCGTGTTTGAGGCGCTCCAGAATTACCAAAGCTGGCGAATACTGGTAATGCCCGACCATCCTACTCCGGTCCGAACCTGCGCTCACTCATCTGAGCCGGTTCCATTCGCTATGGCAGGCGTCAATATCAGCGGCATTTTACACACTACTTTTAGCGAGGCCAATGCCGCCAGGTCAGGTTTCAGGATAGACAATGGTTGGGAACTGATGGAGTATTTCTTAAAAAGTTAAAGAAATTGACTGTCAAAGCCGAAGTAAATAAACTGATGCAAAAACGTAAATTTTAGCAGGTTATATATGGCAATAATTGTACAAAAGTTTGGTGGTACTTCCGTTGCGGATGCGGAAAAGATTCGCCGCGCCGCCAAGCGGGTAATCAGGACTTTGGAGAGCGGCTTTGCCGTCGTGGTTGTAGCTTCAGCCCGTGGCCAACAGACCGACGAGCTTATTGCTGATGCTCTGGAGCTCAATCCCAATCCGCCTAAACGCGAGATGGACCAACTGCTCAGCACCGGTGAGCAGCAAACAGTCTCGCTTTTCGCTATGGCCCTCGACGCTATGGGTTATGATGCTATTAGCTTGACCGGCAGCCAAATCCGAATGATGACCGATAGCGCCTACACAAAGGCACGGATAAAAAGTATCGATACCAAACGAATCCACGAACAGTTAGACAAAGGCAGAATTGTCATTGTCGCAGGCTTTCAGGGCATAGATGAGAATGAAAACATAACGACGCTCGGAAGAGGCGGTTCAGACACAACCGCCGTTGCGCTCGCCGCAGCTATGGGAGCCGAGGAATGTGAAATTTATACCGACGTCGATGGCGTTTACACCACCGACCCGCGAATATTCAAAAATGCCGTAAAAATGGACCAGATAAGCTACGACGAAATGCTGGAGATGGCAAGCTTTGGCGCCGGCGTTATGCACCCTCGAGCAGTCGAGTTCGGTAAAAAATATGACGTAAAGATTCACGTAAGAAATAGCAGTAATGAAACTAAGGGGACAATAATTACTCACGAGGTACCGCAAATGGAAGGTGTAGTAGTTTCAGGAGCGACAATACAAAAAGACTTGGCCAAGATAAGCCTTGTTGGCGTTGATAACGTCCCGGGCAATGCTGCAAAAATCTTTGCTTGTCTGGCAAATGCCAAAGTGGTTGTCAGCGATATCGTACAAACCGAAATCAGTACCGAAAAAGCGAATGTGTCATTTATAATTAGCATTTCAGATTTGACAGCCGCCAAAGAAGCTGTAGAACAAATCAAAGACGAGGTTAATTGCGAAAGCATTTTTATTCGCGATGATATTGCCGAGGTCTCCGTCATCGGCGTTGGGATGCGAACCCATTACGGCGTGGCTGAGAAAATGTTCGGCGCTTTGGCCGATGCTCAAATCAATATCGATTCAATTACAACCAGTGAAATCCGCATCAGTTGCGCTGTGGATAAAAAGCAGGTTGAGAAAGCTCTTGAGGCCGTTTGCGTTGCCTTTGAGCTGGACAAACCCGCTCAAGAGCGAACAAAACATAATTGACGAACCACTCCCTTGACCCAGAAAAGCACTTATCAGGCTACGGCTGGCTCTGCCCAGAAAAGTGCTATGAGCAGACGCCGGAAAACCGGCATACTTACACTATGCTTACTTGCGGTTGCGTTGTTTATCTGCCTTGACCATAGCCTGCTGCGGCACACTCATCGGGCGCAACCTAAATCCGAAGAACGGGCAAAAGCATACGATTCTGAAAAGTATCATGCCAAAACTTTCACCGTGGTAAATGTGGTCGATGGTGACACCGCTGATGTAGATGTCCCCGACGGCAAGTACGAACACACGAGAATCCGGCTTTGGGGAATCGACACGCCGGAGACTAAGAGTGATGAATTCGGCGTAATGTATTTTGGCCCACAGGCCGCTGAATTTACAATGAAACTGGCTCTTGGAAAACTGGTTACGATTTACCTTGATGCCGAAAACCGCACCAGAGACAAATATGGCAGACTCCTGGCTTATATTCAACTGCCTGATGGTAAATTCTTAAATGAGGTTTTGTTAGCGGAGGGTTTTGCCTATGCGGACCTGCGATTTCGCCATAGTTTTTATAACAAGTACAGGCAATTAGAGACTGGTGCTCGCAGGTCGGAAAAAGGACTATGGCAAAATGTAACCCGCGAGCAACTGCCTGAATGGCTCCAAAGAGAAAGGCCGAACTTGCTGAACAAATAATCTTAGGGTGAAGAAAACAATGCCCCACACCACAGGGGTGGGGAAAACAAAAAATTCCCCCCACCGCAGGGGTAGTGAAAAAGAAAAAATTCCCCCCACCGCAGAGGTAGTGAAAAAGAAAAAATTCCCCCCACCACAGGGGTGGAGAAAACAATTCCCCCCACCACAGGGGTGGGGAAAAAGAAAAAATTCCCTCCACCGCAGGGGTGGGAAAACAAAAAATTCCCCCCACCGCAGGGGTGGTGAAAAAGAAAAAATTCCCCCCACCACAGGGATGGGGAAAAAGAAAAACTTCCCTCCACCGCAGGGGTGGAGAAAACAATTCCCCACACCAGAGGAGAAAACAAAAAATTCCCCCCACCGCAGGGGTAGTGAAAAAGAAAACAATCCCCCCACCACAGGGGTGGGGGCTATATAAAAGGATGGAAAGATAATTTGATTTGCATAACGTCTAAATCAGAAGTAACATCAAAGTTATGGCAAAAACTGTAGGGTATATGATTACATGGACAACGTACGGCAGTTGGTTGCAAGGGGACAAACGAGGATATGTCAAAGATGGAAAAGTATTGGACAGCAACGAACACATCTATAATTTGTGTAAAAAACTTCAAAAGTTACCGGCAGTAAAATTATCATCAAAAGAAAAAACAATTGTTCATCAAACAATAATAACAGAAGCGGAGAGAACAGGCCAGCAGGTCGAGGCGTTAGCAGTTTGCAGTAATCATGTACATTTAGTAGCAAGGTGGTCATATCATCCGATAGGAGAAATTGTAAGCAGGTATAAGAACGCGGCGATGTTCGCACTTTACAACCTTGGCAGGTCAGGACGAATATGGACAAGAGGATATGACAGAAGATTTTGTTTTACAGAAGATGAACTCGCCAGACGCATAAAATATGTAAAAAACCATAACGATTAACATTTTATAATATATAGCCCCCAGCCCCGTGCTGGGGGGAAATTTCCCAGCCCCGTGCTGGGGGGAAATTACCTTAGAATCCAGCATCCAGAATCGAGTATCCAGCATCGAGCCAACGAGCGACGGGCGACGAGACATGTTTACAGTTTATATTCCCTGATTTTTCTGTAGAGAGTTCTCTCGCCGATGCCGAGGATTTTTGCGGCCTTTTCACGATTGCCTTTCGTTTTGGCCAACGTGTCCACAATAGCTTGTTTTTCCAATTCATTCAGAGACACACCCGCTAAACCGGCTGCTACTCTGCTGCCGGCGGCCAACTGACGTCTCTGGGCTATCTCAGGCGGTATGTCCTGAACATCAAGCCGGTCGCGGTCGCACATTACAACCATTGTCCTGATACAGTTTCGAAGCTGACGAATGTTACCGGGCCACTCATAATTTGAAAGGACCGTCTGCGCCGCATCCGTTATACCGGTAACCTTGGAGCCGATCTCCGCTGCGGCTTCTTTGAGAAAATACTCAGCCAGAGCCGGTATGTCTTCCGCTCTGTCACGCAGGGCCGGCAGAGAAATGTTTACGCCCTTAATTCTAAAATACAAATCCTCCCTGAATTTTTTCTCTTCCATGAGCTTGGTCAAATCCTGGTTGGTCGCGCTTATGATGCGGACATCAACTACGGTTGGTCTGTTCGAGCCGACCGGTATAACGATACCATCCTCGATAACACGCAGCAGCTTGGCCTGACTATTCGGCGTCATATCACCGATTTCATCCAGAAACAGCGTCCCTTTATCCGTTATCTCAAACAGCCCTTTTCTATCATTGGCCGCACCGGTGAAGGCGCCTTTGACGTGGCCGAACAATTCGCTCTCTAATAAAGTTTCGGTCAGGCCGGCGCAGTTTACAGGCTTAAACGGTTTGTCCCAGCGTTTTGAATTGTTGTGAATCGCCCTTGCCAACAGTTCCTTGCCCGTTCCGGACTGGCCTTCAATCAAGACTGATATATCGGTCGGCGCCACTCGGCGAAGGACTTCGAATATACCTTCCATTATGAGGCTTTTGCCCCAAACACCCTCAAATTCGAAATGTTCCTTTCCTGTTTTGGCCTTTTGTGTTTGGCGCTGAACTGCCGCTGAAGCCTTTCGGCCGGCCTGGGCAACAAGGGTACGGAGCTGGTCAATATCAATCGGCTTGACAAGATAATCGTAAGCACCCCGCTTTATCGCTTTCTTACACGTGTCAATGGTTGCGTAAGCGGTTATTAAAATAACCTCCGTCTTGTCGTTATGCCTCTTTGCTTCTTCGAGCACAGCCAGCCCATCGATATCACCGCCCAGCTTCAAGTCAGTGACAACAACATCAACCTGCTGACTGCGCACAATCTCCAACGCATCTTTGCCACTGTAAACGGCAATCGCTTTTGCGCTCAACTTCTCAAGGGCTTCGGCAATTCCGTCCGCGTGGTCACGCTCATCGTCAACAACCAAAACTACGATATCTTCACTCATCAAACTTACGCCTCAGTCAGCCTGGATAGGCAATATTATCGTAAATGATGTGCCTTTGCCAAGCTCACTGTCAATTCTTATGGTACCTTTGTGGGCTTCAACAATCTTTTTTGCCGTCGGTAAACCCAATCCGCTTCCCTGCGGCCGAGTCGAATAATAAGCATCAAAAATGTGCGGCAGTCTGTCCGGCGCAATGCCACTGCCGGTATCGCTTATCTGAATGATTGCATCTTTTTTTTGCTGACTGGTTCTTACCATCAACTCTCCACCATCGCTCATAGCCTGCTGGGCGTTAATAAACAGATTCAATATCACCTGTTTCAGCATACCCGCATCCACTTTGCAAATTAGCGGCTCATTATGCAAGCTCTGCCGGATAGTTATCGAGTGACTGCGGGTTTGCGGTGAATAAAAATCGACCATATCACTGATAAGCTCATTGATGTCGACACTTGCAAGCTGCAATTCAGTCCTGTCGACATATCGCAGAAAACCATCGAGTATCTGTTCGAGTCTATCGGTTTCTTTTTGGATAACGGCTATCTTCCGCAGCGCCCTTGCAAACCTGCGTTCGTCTTTATCGGCGGCCATCCTGCCGACTTCAGCAGAACTTGAATTCTCCAGCTCTTCGCCGACAAGTTTCAAATTAATCTTGATAGTAGAGAGGGGATTTTTTATTTCGTGGGCAAGCCCGCCTGTTACCCTGCTCAATTCTTTAAGCTGTTCGAGATGACCGTTCTGACTGCTTCGAATCTTAGAAACCGTCTTACGCAGAATGAACAAAGCGACCGGTACAACAATCAATAAAGCAACAATAAAACCGCTAACAAACTGCTGCATTTATCTTCCCCTCTTCACCGCCGAGTCCACAAAGAAATTCGAATATCAAAATGCAAAAATCAAAATTACATATCAAAATGTAAAAATCTCACTTTTCTTTCCGAATTTTTAATTCTAATTTTGCATTTTGATTTTTAATTTTTGATTTTTTCTGGGCCTACCTCACTACCCAGCATAACTATACCTTCCTGCCGGCTTTTTCTTTCTCTGCCTTGCTCATCTCGGCAAGAGCGGCTCTGCGGGAAAGTTTAAATCTGCCCTGCTCATCAATCGATAACAATTTCACCGGTATCAAGTCGCCTATTTTGCAAACATCATCAACATTTTTGACGTAACCATCGCTTAGCTCGCTAATATGGCACAAGCCTTCAACGCCGGGTATGATTTCAACGAATACTCCAAAGTCTTTCACAGAAACCACTTTTGATTGGCGATATATCCGTCCGATTTTAGGCGGCTGTGTCATCGTTTCGATAATCTCTTTGGCCTTGAGGTGACCATCGCCGCCGAGACAACTTATGTAAATAGTCCCGTCCTCCTCGACTTCAATGGTTGTTTCGGTTTGTTCCTGGATGCCCTTGATTACTTTACCGCCCGGCCCGATTATCCTGCCGATAAGCTCGGGGTCGATTTCGGTAGTTATCAGCTTCGGTGCGTACACACTTAATTCAGGCCTGGGTTTATTAATGGCCCTGGCCATGATTTCAAGAATCTCCATGCGAACCGCTTTTGCCTGCTCCAACGCCTTTACCATAATATCATGTTTCAGCCCCGCAGCTTTGATGTCAAGCTGTATCGCAGTAATGCCTTTGACAGTGCCAGCGATTTTGAAATCCATATCGCCGAAACGGTCTTCCTCACCGATGATATCGGTCAACAATTCGCACCGCCCATCCTCGCTACTAACCATGCCGATTGATATGCCGGCAACGGGTCTACTAATCGGAACGCCGGCATCCATCAGGGCCAATGACCCGCCACAAACTGAGGCCATTGAGCTTGAACCATTTGACTCGGTAATATCTGAGACGACCCTGACAGTGTATGCGAACTCATCTTCCGGCGGCCTTACCGTCTCCAATGCACGTTCTGCAAGGGCGCCGTGCCCAATTTCCCGTCGGCCAGGCCCGCGAACAGGCCGTACCTCGCCAACTGAAAATGGCGGAAAATTGTAATGGAGTGTAAAACTTTGGGCGTACTCATCTAATAAACCGTCTATAATCTGCGCGTCTCTGATAGTACCAAGAGTTACCGTTACCAGTGCCTGCGTTTCCCCGCGAGTAAATAACGCTGAGCCGTGAGTTCTGGGTAGAATTCCTACTTCACATGTAATTTGACGAACGTCATTATAGCCCCTGCCATCGGGTCTTTTACCGTCCAACAACAGTTTGCGGACAACCTCCTTTTCTATCTTGTCAAAGATGCGTTTGAGCATTATCTTATCACATTTAGCCTCTATTTGCCGTGATATTTCCACGACATCCGGCCCGGGATTAGCCTGGACACCACAATACTCAGCCTCAAGCTCCTCAAACAGTTCCTGTACCGCCGTATTCCGTTCCTGTTTACCTGGTATCTGTTTTAGCTCGCGTAGTCTATCTATTATCTTTGAACGAATCTCCAAATAGAGCTCTTTGTCAATTTCCACGAGCTGGATTTCTTTCTCGACACCGACTTTCTCACGGAGCTCCTCGATCATCTCGCAAACCTGGCAGACCGTTTTTTGTGCGGTTGCAACGGCATCAGCGATAACCTTTTCCGACAATTCCTTGGCGCCGACCTCAATCATATTCATCGATTCTTTCTGACCGCCAACAAGCAGATTCAGGTCGCCGTCCACAATCTGCTTATGCGTGGGATTGACCACAAATTCTCCGTTTACTCTGCTTATTCTGCAGGCTCCAACGGGCCCTAAGAATGGAATCTTGCTTATCGTAAGTGCCGCACTGGCGCCTATCATCGCCAGGACATCGGGGTCATTTTCCCGGTCTGCACTTAAAACGTTCGCTATGATTTGCACTTCCTGGAAGTAATCCTCCGGAAACAAGGGCCGAATAGGTCTGTCAATTTGTCTTGCCGTCAAAATTTCTTTAGTGCTCGGCCTTCCCTCGCGTTTAATAAACCCGCCCGGAAATTTGCCCGCTGCGCTGTGCTTCTCGCGATACTCAACGCTCAGCGGGAAAAAATCGATATCATCAAATTTAGCTGACGCCGCTACCGCAGCAACAAGAACAACGGTATCTCCGTACTGGACTATGACTGCTCCATCTGCCTGTTTGGCAATTTTGCCGGTTTCAATGGACAAGGTTCTGCCCCCAATTTGTCTTTCTACTCTGGATACTTCAAACATAAGCTACCTCATTTTAGTTGTGCGTCGTGCGTGCTGCGTATCGCGTAAATTAAATATAGACGCAATACGATATACGCAATACGCATGACGATTAATTACTTTCGCAAGCCGAGCCGGGATATAATCTCCTGATAGCGATTGACGTCTTTTTTGCTCACATATTTGAGCAACGCCGATCTGGTCCCGACCATTTTCAATAGACCTCGCCTGGACGCATGGTCTTTGCTATGAATCTTGAGATGCTCGGTAAGCTCATTAATCCTTTTCGTCAAAAGTGCAATCTGCACTTCGGGCGAACCGGTATCCCCCTGGTGCGTCTCAAAATCGCCGATAATTTTCTTTTTTTCCTGCTTTGTTATCATCTTTCGGATAAATCCTTTCTTTATCGTTTGTATCTCACACTTCGTTCGAGATACGAAATATACGCCCTTCGAAAAAACTTTCAAAATATCCTTAAAAATTCAAAACCTGTATTATAATTAACTTTTTTTATATTTTCAAGCTTTTTCTGCGACAATAAATAAAAAATGGTGATGCCGGATTTTTCGACAAGTTTTCTCTGATTTGCCAATATAAAACTGAAACCACAGATGGCAACTTCTTTTCGATTGCGATGAAACTGATTCAAGGCTCTTTTTGCTCTTTCATCTATCGACTTTTACACGCACTATTATTTCATGCTTATTCGGTTTTTTCCCCGGCGGATTTATTGAGTGGCTTTTGTCCGAGGAAGGCCTCTAATATTTCTGCGGCAGCGATGGCATCGAGGCGCTTTTCTTTTTTGCCTCTGCTAAACTTGGAAAAAGCGAGTTTTTCTTCCGCGCCGAAACTGCTCAAGCGTTCATCCTGGAAGTGGACAGGAACACCAAGATGTTCTTTCAACTGCTCGGCGAACTTCAAGACAAGTTTGGTTTGAAAACCCTCGGAGTCGTTCATATTCAATGGCAATCCCAGCACAACGGCTCCGACATTTTCGGCCTTGACCACCTCTGCAATCTTTTTTAGCAGCTCTTTTTGGCCGTGGATTACAGTCAGCGGTGAGGCGATGGTCTCTGCAGGGTCACAGATTGCTAATCCCGTGCGTTTGGTACCATAATCTATTGCCAGGTATCTCATTATTTTGTTGTGTTTATCCCCGACGAAAAACCGCCTCGAGCGGATATTGTACTTTCGCTTCTCCCGAGGGCGGGATTGCGCGCCGCGCACCGTGTTTATTTTCTTTCACCGCCGAGTACGCAGAGAGCGCTGAGTTTTTTAATTTTAATTTCTTCTCTGTGTTCTCAGCGTGCTCTGCGGTTAATCCTTATAGAAATTCTTCACCCTTGTGCTGCTTAATCAGCTCAAGCAGCTCCTTTAGTCTCTGGGTCTGGTCAATGTGACATACGAATGTGGCATCGGGGCTGTGGGCTACGACTGTATTTTCCAGACCAATGGCAGCAATTAAATGACCCTTGTCCTCGGTAACTACGATATTGTTTTTGCAGTCGAGCAGCTCGCTGGTGCCCGCGACGACAATGTTATTGTCCTTGTCGGAACGAATAATGTCAGCAAGTGCAGCAAAGGAGCCAATATCGAGCCACTGACAATCCAGCTTTATGGCATAAACTCTATCAGCCTTTTCCATAACGGCGTAGTCAATACTGATTTGGGGCAGCTTTACGAACCAGCCCTTGAGCGTTTTCTGCTGATTGGGGCTGTCCCAGTCGGCTCGAATTCTGGCAAGAGGCTCGGTAGCTTCAGGCAAAAGCTTTGCCAAATTGGCCAAGATTGTCTTAGCTTTCCAGACGAACATACCGGAGTTCCATAAATATTGGCCCGTATCGATATATTCTTTTGCAGTTTCTGCGTCCGGCTTTTCCTTGAACGCCTCTACGGTATAAATCTTGTTTTTACAATTGGGACATTCGCGGGCATCGACACACTTTATGTAACCAAGCAAGGTGCTTGCGAAGGTCGGCTGAATGCCAAAAGCAATCATATCGTCCGGATTATTATTCACGAAGGTCAGAGCATCTTTGAGCGCCTGCTGTAGCATCTCGGCGGGTTTTATTACCTGGTCGGCGGTAACCACAGCTATCGTTGCATCGGAGTCATATTTGGTAAGGATGCTTGAGACCAATCCAATGGCGCCGGCCGTGTCACGAACGGCAGGCTCAGCGATGATATTATTAAAGGGCAGCTCCGGCAGGTTCTCACGGACCACATCTACGTAGTCGGCGTTTGTAAGAACGATTATGTTCCTTATATCGAACATCGGCCGGATACGCTCAAAACAACGGCGAAGAAGCGTTTGGCCGTTGAGCAGCCTCAAAACCTGCTTGGGGCGTTTCTTACGGCTGAGAGGCCACAATCTTTTTCCCGTCCCACCTGCCATTATTACTGCGTAATTCATTACCAAACCCTCTAATCTGCCCCAGCACTAATTGGTAAAACTATAGAACGAATTTTCTCTTAGAAAGATTAGCCAATTAGTGCTGGGTTCAAAAAAGCGTATCATATAAGAAACTTCTTGTCAATTTCTGTTAACGACTGAATTCTCTTTTTAAACTCTTCGTATGTACAGCCTGGCTCGTAATCGCCGGGTCTATCCATAAGGGCAAATGTCGCATGTTTGCCTAACTCCACCGCAGGCTGGTTATAAGGGTCGATGCCAAATAATGCACCGGCAAAAGAAGTCGTTACCTCAAATAGATAGATAAACTGCCCAACGGTATAGGCGTTCACCCTATCGAACAGGATGGTCAGACAGGGACGTTCGCTCTGCAAAAGGGCATACTCAGTCGCCCTTTTCTCGTTGTTGAGCAACTCGCTCAAATCCTTGCCGGCAAGAAAACCGAGCTCCGGTGCGCAACCCGGAGCCGGGCCTATTCTGAGGTCTTTGTCGAAATTTTTGACCTGAAGGAAGGTGAACAATTTATCGTTGGGTCCTTCACGATATAGCTGCACCTGGCTGTGCTGGTCGGTGGCGCCCAATGCCCTGACCGGTGTCGGACCGATGTGAACTTCGTTGCCGGCCAAATCTTTGGCCTTACCAAGACTTTCCGCCCACAGTTGTCTATACCAATCAGCTAAATCCTTAAGGTGGTAGCTATAGGGCATCATTACGGAAATCTTTTTGCCATGCTCGTAAAAGTGATAATTTATCGCCGCGTTGATTGCTGCGGGATTTTTGAAGAAATCTTCACAGCTAACTCTCTGGTCCATATCGCGTGCGCCCGCCAAAAGTGAATCGATGTCAATGCCGCACATAGCAGCACTAAATAAACCTACGGCACTTAAGACGCTAAATCTGCCGCCTACGCCATCCGGCACTTCGAGGCATCGCAAGTTTGAATCATCAGCAATCTCGCGAAGAGTACCCTGCTTTGAATCAGTGGTAGCAACTATATGGTCAAAAAGGCCATTGGGACCGAGCTTGTCGAGGAGCAGTTGGCGAATAATCATAAATTGAGCTGCGGTTTCAGCGGTTTGGCCGGACTTACTAATGACGTTGAAAATGGTTTTATTGATTCGGTCACCGAGCCAGTCCAGAAACGACACAAGCTGCGGAGGGTCAACATTGTCGAATATGAACAGCCGTGGGCCGCTCCGCTGTTTGTCGTCAAGATTGTGCATATATGGATTCAGGGCCGTTTGCAATGCGATATTGCCAAGAGCTGAGCCACCTATGCCGAGGACAACCAGATTCTCGTACCGACCTTCAATTTTCGACTTCAGCTCCATGACCTTCTTAGGAATTTCTTTGCTATAAGGAAGCTCTCTATATGGGGTTTTGCCGGCTTTTCTTTCTTTGTTTAACTTCACAATCAACGGCTCAGTTTTTTTAGCAAGGTCTTCCAGTTGTTTCTCTGTAATGCCATGTTTGCGACCAATAACCTCCGCAGTAACATTTTTGTAGTAGAGCTCAATTTGTTGTTCTGACACCGCTATATTCCTTTCGCATTTATCTTTAAACCTTCTGCAAAATGCTGAAACTCCTACACCAATTGCCCCGCACTAAAACCCGATACAATCGGGCTGAACTAAAGCATCTAAAGTGAGCTAAAGTGACACTTATGTGTCATCCTGAGGCGCAGCCGAAGGATCTGGACGACGAAAAAGAGATTCTTCGCTTCGCTCAGAATGACACCTTAGGTGTCACTTTAGACACTTCCAACTTTATGCACTTTATACTTCTCGAAGTCCCAATCAGCGAGACTGGTGGTCCTTGAAAGCTTTTTCTTTATCGACCCACCCGCCCGGAATGTTCTCAGTGTGGGCCTGTTTAGCATAGGCTTTCATTTCGCTTAAGATTTCAGGATGTTCCGCCGCAATATTATTCTCCTCACCGATGTCTCTGCTGAGGTCATACAATTCGAATTCCTTGTTCTTGCCCGGCTGCACGGCTTTCCAGTCGCCCATTCGCACAGCTATCTGGTCTCTGTACTCCCAGTAGAGGAACTTATGGTTTTTTTGTTTCCGGCCGGCAACTTGCTCGCCTAATAGTGTCGGGACGATCGAAATTCCATCAATATTATCCGGCGGTTTAGCCCCAGCCAGCTCGGCTAAGGTCGGCATAACATCCGGGAAATACCACAGATGGTCGCTGACAGTGCCGGGTTTGATTTTGCCGGGCCAAAGCACAATCATCGGGATACGCAGACCGCCTTCATATAAATTTCCTTTTTGTCCTCGAAAATGCCCGTTTGAATTGAAGAAGTGGTTGAAATAGCGAGCACCACCATTATCGCCGCAGACAAATACAATCGTGTTATCATCAATTTCGAGCTCTTTGAGCAAAGCGAAAATTTGTCCAACCTGGCGGTCATCCATTTTCACCATAGCGGCATAGACCTTTACATCATCCGGTCTTTTCTGGCCGCTCGTCTCAGCGAAGGCCCGAGCCGTAGCCGGGTCGGGCCAGGGCTTATCTTTAAATTCCAGCCATGCCGGCTCATCCTCCGGAATACCCCATCGACCGTGCGGCGGAGTCCACGCACAGTAGCAGAAAAACGGCCTATCCTTGTTCTCACGGATAAACTTTATCGACTCATCAAAGATTAAATATTGTGAGTATTGTTTTCCTTTGTAGAAATCCCCGGTGTTGCCTTCAAGAGGAACTTTCTCGCCGTTTCGCACAAGGTAGTTAGGGAAATACGAGTGGGCGTGGACCTGATGATAATAGCCGAAGAAAATATCGAAGCCGTGCATCTCAGGAACGCCTGTCGTTCCGCGGTCGCCGCAGCCCCATTTGCCAAATCCGCCGGTGGCATAGCCGGCTTGTTTGAGCACTTCGGCGACCGTCACGTCCTCGGCACGCAACGGTACTCCGCCGGGGTTGGTGCGCACCGTTGTGTGTCCTGTATGCTGGCCGGTCATCAATACGCTGCGGCTCGGCGCACACACCGGTGCTCCCGCCAGAGCTTGTGTGAAGCGCATACCTTCCGCCGCCATCCGGTCGATGTTGGGGGTCTGGAGATATTTATTGCCCATACAGGACAATTCGAAATAGGCAAGCTCATCTAACATTATGTAGACGATATTGGGCTTTTTTTTGCCCTCCCGGCTACGGCTCGGGCCTCTCGCCGCCGGCGAAGCCTTTGGCGGAGCGGGGTCGCCGAGACGAGCAACAACTTGCTGCTGACCATAATTACATCTCGGCAAAGTCAGCCCTGCTACAGCAGCACTCGCAGCTTTTAGAAAATCACGACGCTTCATAATGTTTCCTTCGAAAATAATCACGTTCTTATGGATATTTTCAATTTTCTTCTCATTATAATGCCTCATACCTGGGACGCAATCCAAACCTTCATACTCGTAAATCGTCTGGCGCATGTCACAAATCGCTTATACGGCGGGCACCTGTCTGCCACCTTACGTTCCCAATCGAACCTCTATTATTTCCTTTGCAGCTTTATCGAACCAGAAGGTGCCGGTCAATTCGTGGCCGTCAATATTTGCGGTAACTTGGTATTGCCCGAAGAATCCACGGAAGCAAGCTTTGCCTTCGTCCGCGACCGTTGTTGCGGTTTGTGTCCACCATTTGCCTTTGATGAGGCGTTCCAGTTCGTCGTAAGCGCTCTTAGGCGTCATATCGGCCCGAACGAGTCCCGCCGGCGCCCCCTGCCACGCCTGCTGGTCGCTGAAGTCCCACCAGGTAATGGCCTCGACGGCGGGGTGCGAAAATAGAACACGGTAAAACTCCGCCACCTGCTCAGCCTGGCGCTTCTCACCCTCCGGCGTCGTTTGCCAGGGGCCTTTTGTTCTGGGGCCAGATACGACAGTGGTCTCAGTAAAATGCAGCGGTTTGCCGAACTTGGCAAATCTTTCGCAAACTTCCCAGGCTCGCTGTGCTCCCCAGTAACCTGCGTGCATGTGCGATTGAATGCCGATAACATCGTAGAGCGGCTGCCCGCTGTCGTCGGCGAGTTGCGAAATCACTTTTTCTGCATAAGATGCATCGGTTCGATAGTCGTTGATGACAAGCGTAGCTTCTGGATTTGCTTTACGTGCAGTCTCGAACGCCTTGCGGACATACGCCCCGACGCCCATTCTGCGAATGGCCTCGGTCAATATTGGTGCACGCTCTTTGCACTGCGGGCGGTCGTAATGTGTTGCCTCATTGACCACGTCCCAGATTTTAATATCGCCTACAAATCGCTGGACACAGTGCTCAATTCGCTTTAATTGAGCCTGCATTGCTGCTTCAGGGTCGTCCGGCAGCCACTGTGGCTCAGTTCTGTTCCAAGCCAGTGGATGGCCCTTAGTCGTTACGTTGTGAGCCTTACACCATCGGACAATCTCCTCAGTGCGGGCGTCGTCCGGTTTGCCGCGCTGGCGCTCGTAATTCCACCAGTAAAAAGGAAGCGTTGCATAGTTCAGCAGCGCAGCGAATCGCTTCTGGTACTCAGCATTGTCGTTATGCGTCCTGCACCGGCCCAAATTGAAGATGTTGCAGCCGAAAAGAAATTTATGCCGACTTTGCTCGATTTTCACAGGCAGCCCGGCCTTAAGCGGCTTTCCATCCAGCCCGATAAGTCGCAGTGTCCCATCGCCTTTGCGGCACTGTTCGATGCGGGCGTCAATCCCATCGAGGACCTGGTCTCTCGACCTTTCCCCGCCAATATCCCACCCCTGCTCGGCAGATACCAAGGCCGGCACTGCCAGCGACACCGCACACAGACCTGTGGTTTTGAAAAAATCACGCCTATTCATAAAATCCTCCTCTAACAAAAATTTTTAAGCCCTCTTCAAATGCAGAAAAAGAACCCCGCTTAAGGGTTCCCGCAAGGCGGGGTCCCAAACGCGGGGCTAAATATGAAATTGTTTCGTGGAGGATTTGCTCACACCGCCTCATTTACCAATTCAATTTCTTTAAATCTACAGAATCGCACAAGGTCTTTGGTGATATCTCCATAGCACGTCTGCCGATGCAACCCATGTGACCAGTTCTTCCACAACGTCTGGACATCGCCGTCGACTTTGACTGTAATCTTGGTACGACAGCCTCTGTCCACATCGACCGAAACCGGAGCATCGATAATGTCGCCTGTGAAATATAGTAAAAGGTCGGTACCAACCAATCTCGCCTGAGTGACTTTTTCGCCGACGCGCATTTGCACCTGTGGGACAACCCCTTCCTGACGCTCCATAACAGTGCGTAACTTGTATGGAGCCGCTGGCCCAGCAGGACCATCCATCTTGGTCGTACCAAGGCAGTGAGCCAGAATGATACTATTTTTGGATTCATCTACCGTAGGGTCGCTGATAAAACCGGGCCTTCCCACCAGTCCCTGGAAAAGTATGTGGGTCATGGCACTCTGTAAATCCGATTCACAAATACCACCTAAGCCCATATCATTTAACCTCGTAAAGCCAAGACAGGGGTAAGCCGGCAGTTTAATGGTTTTATCCCACATCGTACCGTAACAATCAACGGTCATCACGGTAGCATCCTCCTCATCCAGCAGCTTTTCAAACGCCAGCGCCAGTTTGCAAGAATCGAAAATCTGTCCCTTGGAGGGTTCTACAATTTTTTCAGCCCCCTTTATCCACAGCTCGGTCTCTGCCCGTGCTTGGCGTTCGCCGATGCTATCGTAAGCGTCTTGCACTCGTTTGAGCTCGATTCGTTTAATCTCCGTGCCAAATTTATTTTTTATATCATTGGCGTACGTGTCAAACGACCGCTCTGTGACGTCGAGAATCTTGGCCTCCCTTAAATGATGAATCGCGCGAAAAGGTCTTATAGCAACCGCCAGTTGCTTATAATCACTGGTGAGCATGCACTCCAACTTTGCCCCCAGTGCCTGTTTCTGCAAAGCGCCGAATCCAGCCCATTCATGCCCGGAATACGGAACAGCAAAAACCACCGTAGGCGAACCTGCGCTGAGAATTTCATCCAGAATCGGCCTTGCTCCAATGGTGAAGTGAATCGCAAGGATACCGTCAACATCTTTTAATCTATCTTTGAGCTGAGCAGCTCTCTCCGGAGAAGTGACCAATTCATCTACAACAAACTCTACATCGGCCAGTTCGTTTTTTAATTTTGCAAACTCTGATTCATAAAACTGAACTTCGTTTTTCAAATCCAACTTTGGTTTGGGCCAAAGCCCATACGAAGTGCCCATATAAATCCTGGCGACTTTGACTTTTGTTCTTCTGCATCCCGGGCTTATAAGCCTCGACCTTTCCGGATTTGCACCAAATGCTAAAATCCCCGAACCACCGAGGTATAGAGTGCTTCCCGCCGCTGTTACCTGCAGAAATCTTCTGCGATTAATTTTTTCTTTCATCGTAAGCTCCTTTTTCTTAGAGGATTTAATATGCGCTATGCGCTGAGTTCATTGAGATTTATGGATATGCTTATGCGCTGAAAATCATTCATAATAAACTCATACCATTTATTTTGTATCTTTTTTTCTAAATCTTCTTTGTCAATATCTTCGTAATCTTTCGCTCTTAGAAAGTCCTTACTGTAAATTGTTTTCCATTTAGACCCGAGTGTGCCTTTTACTTTATTGAAAACTGGTTCATTTTTTCTTTTGATAAACGAATGTATTTTTTCCCTTTTCTCATTATGTCCGGGTCCAATGCAAAGTTTCAAATTAAGTCTTTTAGGTTCGCTGCAAAACTCAAATAGTAATATTCTTCCTGTTGATGTCCAACCATTTCCTTCTCGTAAAAAAGTTACATTATCCCAGTTTTTATCTGCAAATCTTATATAAGCTTTTGTGCAATCATCTAATATTAAACTGTCATTCTGTTTAATTAATCCTTCTAGTATTTCTCTTACTTGTACCCGAGTGTCAGGACGATTTTCAAAGATTAAATCAATGGCTTTCTGGTGCTTAGCATAAATTTTTCTACATAGTTCTCCAATTTCTGACTCGCTCACAACATGCCTCCTTAACATTTCGGTATAATGTTTCATAATTGTAACAACATCGGCTCCAAGCAACGATGCTCGACTCTTGGCAATATCTTCGACTAATTCGCAAATAAGAGAATAATCAACCGCCAGGTAAGTTTTGTCCGAAGGAATGTCACCTTCCGGTGTAAGGTATAAAAACACCTTCTTGAAATTCGGGTAGCTATGTTCAATCTTTTCACGGTAGCGCTTGAGTTGGCTGGAACCTTCGCTGCTGCTGATTTTATTTTCAACAACAACTACCAATTCATTTGTTTGATCCAACACAAGGATATCCGTCCTGCTCCATTCTCGCAGGATTTCTGCGTGACTGAGATCCCATATGTCTAAGTCGATCTGGTTTATCGATGGTTCATCAATTTCCGAACGAGCAATTACTTTCTGCAAAAGTCGTTTTAGAAAAACGTCATCTAATCCATGGTTTTGATTTGGATTAAGCAGGAAGGCTAAAAAATCCGAATGCCTTGATTCCTGTTTGACAGCACCAATCGCCTCTAAAATATTAAATTTTCCTATTTTGGACTCTAACTCTTCAAGCAAAGGGTCTAAAACCAGTTCTTCAAGAATTTTCTTTTCTTGCCTTTCTGGCATAATATTTCCCCGTAACTCTATTGAACATCCCAATGACCATAAAATTTCTGTATTATTTGCCAACCTTTGAAAGGCCGGCGTATTTTACCATCAGGGATTTTATCTGTCCAGAATCAAATTCGACTACAACCACGCTGTTTTCGCCCATATCGATAAACTCTTCGACTCTGCCGAGGCCGAAACTTTTGTGCCGCACCAACTGGCCTGCCTGAAAAAGAGGGATAATCTGACTGGAACTGCTATGTGCCTGGTTAAGTGGATTCCCGCTTGCGCGGGAATGACAGAAGCAATCTTGCTCGATAAGGTCCGGGCCAAGTTCAAAAAGAAACTGCGAAGGTATCGTACGCAGCATTTGGCCCCGCACCGTTCGGTATCTGGCATAACTTATATACAGGCCGGTTTTGGCGCGGGTTATGCCGACAAAAAATAGTCTGCGCTCCTCTTCCAGCTCATCTTCATCTTCGTTAGTATTACTTCTTTCGTGGGGCAGCAGGCCGTCCTCGACCCCGACGATAAAGACATTTTCAAATTCCAGCCCCTTTGCAGCGTGAAGGGTCATCAAGGCAACACGGGAGCTCTCAGCGTCATACGCATCGACATCGCTGAAGAGTGATATTTGCTGAAGATAATCAACTAACGAGGGCTGCTCTGTCTGCTGGTCATAGTTAGCAGCGGAGTTTATTAATTCGTTGATGTTCTCGAGGGGGCCTTCGCCCTCAGGGCCGGCTGCCCGTAGAGAATCGGCCAGCCCAGATTCGACAGAGACTCGGCCAGCCAGCGGCGCAACCTGACCGCCAATATCCTTCTTGAACTTTTCGAGCATATTGACAAAAGAGCCGAGCTTGTCTTTGGTGGCCTTAGAAAGAGATTCGATTTGCTCGGACTCCTTGAACGCCTCGAAAAGATTGATATTTTTCCGGGTAGCATAGGCACGGACTCTGTCAATCGTTACCTTCCCTATACCACGGGCAGGCGTGTTAATGATACGCATTAGTGCAATCTCATCGCTGGGATTGACTAGGACTTTCAAATAAGCGAGCAGGTCGCGGATTTCCTTCCTATTGTAGAATTCCACGCCGCGAACGACCTGATATGGTATTTTGTTCTGGATGAACGCCTCCTCCAGCAACCTGCTCATAGCGTTAACACGATAGAAAACGGCGATGTCCTTGAGAGAGGCGCCTTCGCTCGCTAATTTTTTTACCCGCTGGGCAACGGCCTGGGCCTCTTCAATCTCATCTTCGCAAACACCTATGACAACGTCTTTGTCGGGAGATTTCGTTGCGACAAGTTTTTTTTCTTTTCGTTTGCGGTTGTGTGAAATCAACTCATCTGCCTTTTCGAGAATATTGGGAGTGCTGCGGAAATTTTCCTCGAGTTTAACAATGGTGGCATTGGGCCAATCGCTTTCAAAGGCCAATATGTTGCGGATGTCGGCCCCACGCCAGCGGTAGATGGACTGGTCGGGGTCGCCGGTTGCACAAATATTATTGTGCTGTGAAACAAGGGCTTTAGCGATTCTATATTGGGCGTGGTTGGTGTCCTGATATTCATCGATGAGCAGGAATTTGAAACGATTGCCAAGCTCAGAGCAAACATCCGGATAGTCTCGCAGCAAAAAAGCGGCCTTCATCAGCAGGTCGTCAAAATCCAGGCCGTTTCGCTCTCTCAGGATGCCCTGATAACGAATATATATTTCAGCTAACGTCTTAGAAAAAAAATCGTCCGCTTTGCTTTTGAACAAGTCTGCATCTATCAGCCTGTTTTTCAGAGCGGATATTGCGTCAAGCATTCGAGCAGGCGGGAAATTCGTGGTATCAAGCTCGCAGTCTTTGACGGCCTGCTTGATACATCTGGCCTGGTCGGACTCGTCATAGACGCCGAAGTTGGGATTTATGCCGGCCTTATCTGCATAGCGACGAAGTATCCTGACACACAGAGAGTGGAACGTGCTGATGTGTGCGCCACTGCAAGCACCAAGGGCGACTGCCCTTTGGCGCATCTCACCGGCGGCCTTATTCGTGAAAGTTATTGCGCAAATATTATATGGCTTGATGCCCGAATCGATAAGCGATGCGATTCGATATGTGATTACGCGGGTCTTGCCGCTGCCGGGGCCGGCAAGAACAAGCAAAGGCCCTTCAACGTGAAAGACAGCTTTTTTCTGCGAAGGCGTTAGTTGTCGCAAAAGTATGTCGTCCATAACTGAAGCTGATTGCCATCGTCAGCCCGTCGCCCCTCGCAAATCGCTTATCGCCCTCAATCTGCAATTTGCGAGAGGCGATTTAGTGCGATGCAGGGTCATTGTGGCTGTTCCAACTGTTTCCTGAGTTTCTCCTCTTCGGTCTCTAATTGCTTGAAAAGTTCGGGTCTTTCGATTTTTATACGGCCAAGCAGACTGCTTCTCAAGTTAGGCGGATACTGCTCGTCGTTAAGAAAGTCGAGAAGGGCGAAGTATCTTAACAACTTAAACGCAGGCAGGTCAATCCTGTTCTCAGGCTCATATCGTGTCTGGTAAAGGTTCCAAACTTCGGTTGCCAGTTTTTCTCTGCCAAAAGCCTCATTGTCATCACGAAGTGCATATCTGAAATAGCTTTCTCTTAGCATCATTACTACCATTTCTTGTGCGTCGTTTAAGCCTATATTCTCAAGTTCCTCGCGGAATCGTCTACTTACATAATCATCGACAATGGCGACTTTAAATTCGTCCAAAGGATACAGGCTTCTCAGTTCATTATAAATTACTTGTGCCTGGCGTACGTGTCCGGCCTGATAGAAAGAAAGCACCGCGTTCTTGAGCATATTGCGGTGGCCGTTTTGCAGGGATTCATAGCTGCTTTTGTCTTCTTTGTATTTTTCGAGAATCGCCAGCACAGATTTATTATACGGCTCAAACATCCTCAGATCCGGCCGCAAAAACACTTCCTTGAATATCTGCGTCTCTCTTTGCTGCGAAGACTCCTGCGAGGGTTCTTCAAACGGCACATCATAGATGAACATTTTGCCGTTGCGGAAGAGATTCTGCAGACTATGGGCTACGATACGGTCGGTGTTGGTTTCAGTTATCCCAATCTGGCGCGATTCTTCTTGAGCGGTTATTTGCAGGCCTTTGACCGCCCAGTATATTGCGTGACTGTCGGCGTGCCGCCAATCCAAAGGCAGGTGCCTATTTGGGTCACTGAAGTCGATAGGACCATAGTTATTATTCAAGTCACGTATCAAAACAGGGTCAAGCTTCCAGATTTTAAGCAACTGGTAAGCCTTGGCAAAGATATCAAACCTCTTGAGGCCTTCTGTGCCTCTGAAACTATCTATCGTCTCAAAGGCGGCCGGTTTGAACCTGCCGGGGTTCTGCCTTAACGATAGATAATTGCTGACGAACTTCTCATCGTCGGCAAATGCGCTATCGGCGGACTTAAGAGCCGTAATCAGCGGTGCCACATTGGCATCGGCTATAATTTGCTTCCAGCTCGTGCGGGCTTGCTTGGCAAGAGCGTCAAAATAGCTGCTATCCTCCAAATCAAGCTGGTTATCTTCCGAATGCAGCAGCGGCTCCATCGCCAAAGCTAATTGAAGCTTGTAATACTTGTGTGCATCGTCTGACACGCTGCCTATCTTGTGCTGAAATATCCTCGCAAGCTCGCGGTAAAGCGAAATGTTTTTGAGCTTTAGCTTATCAATGGCCTCGTCGCGAAGCAGTTCGTAACCGTTTTTGACCCAGCGCCATCGTTGTTCCGGCTGGGTCGCAGGTATGGCAACGGAAATGTTATAAGCCATATTCCAGGCCTGGAATTCCCATACCGATGCGAAACGAGGCTGCAAGGTCGTTATCCATTCTGCAAGCTGCCTGGCATCGAAGAATTGCCCTTCCTCTTTCAGCCTGTCTGCCCGCATCCATAAAGCATCCACGACCAGTCCGCGAAAAGCCCCAGTTGCAATGGTCGGAAACGCTATCGAAGGAGGAACATTTTCGGGCTTGTCGATTATCAGCTTCATTTTCTCGCGCCGCTCGTTTATAGGCGCAAGCTGCATACCAGCAGCAACAAGCAGTGCCGCCGCAACGACAATGCAGACAAACCAGATTATTCTGTCGCGCAAACGCATTCTGACCGGTCTGAGTTAAATTATAATTTTTGCGATTTCTCGATAGCTGAAAATAACCAGAGCAAAAGCCAACAGCAAAAGTCCTTTAATGCAAACCATAAACGCGGCGCATTCGGCCAATAAAGACCAGCCCAATAATCGCGCAGGAATCAAAAATTTCGCAGGGTTAAATTTATCAAACTGCGGCAGCAGCCGAATCAACCATTTAAGAGTGTAAGAATATATCACACCAATATTTTCGCTGAGGTAGTCAAACGATTCGATAAAAAAACCGCTGAAACTTGCCGTAAAGAAAAGCACAAGACAAAGCAGGACAGCCACAGGAAATGATAGGAAGGTCGAGGCCAATATGCCTAAACAAGCCAAAAAAATTAAACGAAAAAATATCAAAAGAACCGCCCTTATAAAATTGGCGGTGAAGGTATCGGCCTTATAAAGCACCTCCAGACCGTCCTCGAGCGGGAAGATTACGGAGGTATCGTTTAGAGGGACGTTGAGGAATCCAACAGCCAGATAGCCGTCTTTCGCCACAGCGTCGGCGGGAACCTCTATCTCACGGAATGTTCTAACAGGGTCCTTGCGGTCAAAAGTGTATATGCTGGTCTCAATTTTCGTACCATACTTAATCTGCCGGTAGTCACCTGCCAGCCATCGGCCGTAGACGTGCAGGTCGGGTGGGTTCACCGCAACATCATATTTGAATCTTATGAACAGACTCTCGTTCGGGTCGAGAGGTTTGACGTTATTGAATTCCCAAACCAGCTCATTGCCAACAGCAGCAGCTCGTTTCGCAAGTTTTCTCTGGTTGGTGAGCTGCGCAATGATTTCTTTATGTGACATGTTTCGAAACACCTGCCCTAACTGGTCTGTTGCTTCAAGCTCCTTATATTTGTCGTTTACCTCCTGAGAAACATCGATTTCAGCAGGCTTTAAGCTCGCACGGGCCGTATAAAACTCATTGTTGGCCTCGATACGCTCATTTTCAGTTGCGTCAAAAAACTTCGGCGTGTAAATGATAACTGCATATATTATCGCTGAAAAAAGAACGAGCAACGCCGCATCCAATAATATTACGCCGAGCAGCTTGCCGAGAAGAAACTGAAAACGACGAATGGGCTTGGTAACAACGGTATATATTTGTCTATGGTCGATGTCGCTGGTTACCGAATAAATCGCCATTATAATCGTGAGCAAGCACAGCAAAAAACTGGTGAGCGAAAGACCGTAGCTTACAAAGGTCTGCAGCCTGCCCTTCAATGTCCCGTCGCCTGTTGCCGAAACACCCATAATCGGAAGCAGGATAAGCAGCAGGATTATAAAAACAGCGGCTACCTTCATCCGCAAAGCCTGCTTTATGGTATTTATGGCGACAGCCCAGATACTATGCATCTCCGCTGTCTCCTGCCTGCGATTTATCTGTTTGTTTTTTATCCTCGTTTTGAGGCCGCCGGCGACCTGTAAGCTGGTCTAAAATGTTCCTTTTGGCTTGCTCTTGCTGAGGCCTTTGGGGCTGAACCAGCTCAGCTTCGATTTTTTCATCTTTAACGACAGGTTTGGTTTTGAGCGGTCCAGCCGGCTTGGTCAGCTCACTGAGCAACTGCTCATCAGGTTTGGGCTTAGAACTTTCGGTTGGGACGACCTGCTCTGTTGTCGGAGCCTCCAACGATGTAGCCGGCGACATCGGTGCAGATGCAAGCTTGTCAAGTATACTTTCCACAGGGGCCTGCGGGGCAAGAAAACCCTCAATTCTGGTAGTGCTGACAGCACCGCTTGTGGGTTGGGCCTGCTCTTGAGCGGTTGCAACGGCCTTAATAAAGAATGTTTCGAGTTTATCCATCGGAGAGGTTACTACGCAGTCAGCACCTTCGTCCTGAATTAGCTGCTTTATCTTCTCAACGGTGCCGTCGCTTATTGTATCGGTGGTAATTTGCTTCTTACCTGTCTGCCGTAAAAGGTCTTTAACCCGTCCCTGGGTCTGGATTTTGCCGCCGTAAAGAATTGCGATTCTATCGCATACATCCTCGACATCCGCCAGCAGGTGACTGCAGAGCAAGATTGTCTTGCCGCGTTTTGCGAGCTTCAGGATTAAATCCTTTATCTGCCTTGTTCCGATAGGGTCAAGGCCGGTCGTCGGCTCATCCAATACGAGCAGGTCCGGGTCGTTTATCAGCGCCTGCGCCAGGCCGATTCTGCGCGCCATACCTTTTGAATACGTGCCGACGGCTCTATTTGCGACGGCCTTTAGCCCGACCATATCAAGCAGAGCTTCGATACGCATCTTCCGCACTTTCGCAGGTAACCCGAATAATCTGCCGTAGAAATCCAGCGTTTCGCGGGCGTTCAAATACCTGTAGAGATATGACTCCTCCGGCAAAAAGCCGATTCGGGAACTGATTTTAGGGTCGGCGCCGTCGCCGCCGAGACACAAGGCCCTGCCCTTGGTGGGATAAAGTAAGCCCAGCAGCATCTTCAGCGTCGTTGTTTTGCCGGAGCCGTTGGGCCCTAAAAGGCCGAATACCTCATTGTACCGAACCTGCAAATTCAGGTCATCAACAGCATAAACTTTAGCCCGACCCCACCAGTCGGAAAAAATCTTGGTCAAAGAAAAAGTCTCAACAGCGTACTCCATAGTCTGGTATCTCGCATCTGTCATTACGCATCACGCAACGGCCATCACGCATCACGTTTCCAATTCCTCGCCGTATCGGACAAGTCGAGCACTGTTAAAAACGACAATCAACGAGCCGACAAAATGTAACACCGCAGCATAAATCGCCGGCAGCCACGCCGCCGCGCCTGCAGCAACACCAAGAAGGATAAACATCATTCCAAAGCCGAGATTTTGATTAATGACTCTTCTTGTCTTTCTGGAAAGCCGGACAAGGAAAGGCAGCCGGTTCAAGTCGTCGCTCATCAGGGCAATCGAGGCGGAATTTATGGCCACATCGCTGCCGGCTGCACCCATAGCAATACCCAGGTCACCCGCTGCCAAAGCGGGCGCATCGTTTATGCCGTCACCGACAACCACAACCGTATGGCCGTCTTTTTTAATCTGCTCAACAATCGAAAGTTTGTCCTGTGGCAGACAATGTGCCCTGAAATCGGTACAAGCTAACTCAGCAGCAACGCGGTTGGCCACCTCGTCGCGGTCGCCGGTGAGCATCGTTACTCTTTTTACGCCGATATTAAGCAGCTCCTTGATGGCCTGCTGGGCTTCCGGCCTAGTCTTATCCTGCAAGCCTATCCAGCCGATGCACTTGGCGTTCTTGGCCACATAAAGGGTGCTGAAGCCCTGCTCCTCGTGCAGAGCCGGGTCAGAAACATTGCTTACATCTACATTGTTTTCTTTGAGGAAGCTGTCTCTTCCGACTATAATCTTTGCCGAATCAACCACTGCTGTTACTCCTTTACCCGGGCTTTCCTGGAATTTATCCATTGCAGGTAAAGAAAGGTTTGCTTCTTTGGCCACCTCTTGCAGTGCTCTTGCCGCTGGGTGCTTGCTCATCTGCTCGGCAGAGGCCGCCTTGGCCAATAATTCAGCCGGCTCTATCTCTTCGGCAGGCGTCAGTTTCGTCACATACAGCCGACCTGTCGTTATCGTCCCGGTCTTGTCAAACACCATCGCCGTTATCTTGCCGGCAATCTCAAGGTCGGCGACATTCTTTATCAAGATACCAAGTCGAGCCGAGGCCGATATTGCCGCGACCATCGCGGTCGGCGTCGCCAGTATCAACGCACACGGACAAGAAACGACGAGTATCGTAATCGCCCTGTCGACATCACGGGTAAAAAACAAAACTATCCCGGCAATCATCAGAATTGTCGGCATGTACCACTTAACATAGCGGTCGATTATCCGCATAATCGGTATCTTGGTCTGCTCGGCCTGCATAATCAATGACTGGACCTTGCCGAGAGTTGTATCCTTACCGGCTTTGGTTACGGTGATATCCAGCACACCTGTAAGGTTGTTTGTGCCGGCGAAGACCTGCATCCCCGGCACTTTATCGACAGGCAGAGATTCGCCTGTTATCGTTGCCTCATTTACAGAACTAAGACCTTTCGTTACTTCTCCATCGGCAGGTATATTATCGCCGGGCCGAACACGAACACAATCACCGGGCTTTAGGCTGCTGACTTTTACTTCTTTTTCACCGCCTTTGCTGTCGATGAGATTTGCCTTTGTGGGTGTGAGTCTTATCAGTGATTCAATCGAGGCACGAGCCCCGAGTGCGGTCCGCGTTTCAATTAGCTCACTGAGAAGCATAAAAAATGCGACGATTCCTGCGGTGGTATATTTTTGCGTCGCAAAGGATGCAATTATCGCCAAGGCCACCAGCTCGTCCATATGCATCTGGTTGTTTATAAGGCTCTTTATAGCGTGAACAACGATGGGAGCGCCGAGCAGAATCGCCCCGGCCATAGCAAAAAATTCGGTGTTGAAGCTGCCGCTGCCATAGATGAGCTTCGCGATACCGCTGTTTATAAGCAGCATTCCGCCGGCTAAAGTCCCTAACAGAGCCATGCTTACGCGAATCTGCTTGCCATAGGTACCTTCAGCAGCAATGTCATCCTTAAAGTGTAAATGTTCGTGAGCCATAACAATTTATCATTGACTATTTATTATTGAATATTGTGGGTTCCGAACACGCCCAAACGAGCTTCGGCGCGCCACCTGTCTACAAAATTTTGTAATTTCTTCAATCATCAAAGGACGCAAAGATAAAAATTAAAATAACAATAAATACTGTGCATCATTATCCAATCTTAAAAATTTTAGCTCACTTGAGTTCACTGTAGGCACTTTATTTTGGTTTTAACATCTGGTCCCTGTTCAGAAGAACTCTGATTTCCGTATTCTCGGCGCCTTTGGTAGGCTGAATAATAAATTTCTCATCGGTATTGTTAAGGATATACTCTATAGCGTCTTGATATATTTTTTGAATAACAAGTCTGGGATGTTTGCGATATTCGGGTAATATCTCACGCAAATAATCGGCATTGGCTCTGGCGGTTTCCACAACCGCCGTTCGATAGGCCCGAGCATCGGCGATTTTCTCCTGAGCGGCGCCGGCCAATTGAGACCACAACAACGTCTTTTGCGCTTCGGTAAGGTCCTGGATGGTCTTGCCGGCCTGAGGCGATAAAAGTTCCAGGGCCATAGGACCGCCGGCTTGGCTAAGGGCGTTTTCAGCGTAAGTTCTTGCCTCGCTGATTGCCCTTTGACTTTTCTGACTGGCCTCAATCGAAGCCTGAAACGCATCGTCAACCTGTCGCGGCCAGGTCATGTCAATTAGATACACCGACACAACTCTTATGCCGCTTTCTACCTGGTCGAGCCTTTCCTGCATCAACCTTCTGACGTGCTTGGGAATTCTATCCTGGCTTTCAATAGCTTCATCGATTGTATAATTGACCATTGCAGTTACGACTGCATCTTCAATGATGTCTTCCAAAAGCGGTCTTATGCTTCTTGTTATAACATCAAAGTAAATTTCACCTGGTTTTATATCTTCGATATAAGTATTCTTAAAGAAGCGTTCAGGGTCATTGATCTGGTAGGTCAGTTGCCACTTGTAATGGACGATGTTATAGTCGCTGCCGTCAGAGCCGGCAGGGGCGTTCTCTTGCGCTTCACTGCGGGTAAGACAGTAACCGTCCTTTACAGGGTCCAGCTTCTCCGGAATCCGCTCTCTTCGCTTGGGCCCTTCACCGAGTATCTCCGCTTCTGTCTGGTAATACCAAAACGTCCCTATAGCCAAGTTTACCTTTTTCGCTGTCGGGATTTTTACCATTTCATCTATTGGATAAGGGAATATCCAATGTAAGCCGGGACCGAGCAGTCTTTCTTCACCCACACCCTGAGTCCTTCCAAATCGCAAAACAAGTGCCTGCTCATCAGAACCTACCGTCTTAAAGCCCGAAGCCAGAAAGGCAACCACCAGCACAATCATTATTATCTTTAAGATAATAAAGCTGGTTTTCAACGCCGCGGACAGGCTCTTACCGGCCGCATCAAAATCATCGGCGAAAGATTTCTCCGGCACCTGCCGACTCAAACCCTTGTTATTTTCCTTATCTTGTTCTGTCATAACAGCAATAATTCCAAGCTATTTCTCTTGTTCATTAGGGTCTGTGGGCTTAATATTGGGCATTTCCTCTAACAACCTGAAAGGTTCTGTCTTACTGCTGAAAACAATCGTCGAATTTTTCGCCAATATTTTTTTGAGGGCTTCGATGTCACGCAGGAATATCGCAAGCTCGGGGTCATCTTTTAACATTTTGTAATATTTCGCAGCCTCGGCGTCACCGCGGCCCCGTATCGCCGTTGCCCTTGCCTCCGCAGCAGCAAGCAGCTCCGTCTTTTTCGAATCGGCATCGGTTTTTATCTTGGTCGCTTCTGCGTTTCCCTGCGCGATGGTTGTCTCGGTCCTGCGGTTTCGCTCAGCCCTCATTCGTTCAAAAACTTCTTTGCTTACATCTTCGCTGACTTTGAGCTGCTTTATGCCCAGAGCCGCAATTTCAATGCCGTAATTGTTTCTAACAGGCTGCTTAATATCCGCGAGCATCCCCTTTTGAATCTCTTCAAACCTTATTTTGTTCGGGTCGCTATTTACAAATTCACTGAAGGAATGCTGGCCAATTACTCTATTTTGAGTATCGCTAATCTGGCTGAGCAATTTGCTTTCAGCTTCCCTTACCGTCCCAACGGCGTTAAAAAATCGCAGCGGCTCGGCGACCTTCCAAACGACATAAGTATTTAGAATAATCGGCACAGCTCCCTTTGTCGTTGTCTCGACAAGGTCGCCCTCGAAAACTCTCATTCGCGAGTCAAATTTATAAACTCGCTGAATTGGAGTCGGCCACTTGAAGTACCAGCCGGGCTCGGTGATTTCGTCTTCGATAGTGGCCTTACCAAAGGTCGTTACAAGGGCGGTTTCTATCTCACGTACCTGGAACGAGAAAAGATACAGACCCATAACTATAACTACTAACACGATGAAAATTGTAATCGCTATATTTTTCATTTTTCGCCGCCTTCCTTAAGACCGGGAACCTCCAAATCATATATGCTCGGTGTCAATTTATCCTCAAGATTGATTATGAAAACCTGCATATCGTTCGGGTCAGCAACCACAACATATTTTCGTACCTTTTCGAGAGACGTTTCGAAGGCCGTTAATCTTTGCTCACGTGTGTAAATTTCGGCTGCGGCTCTGTATGCTTTGACCTGGTTGGTAAAACGCTGGCCGGTAGCCTCGGCAAGAACCGCTTTTTCAAAGGCATAGCTTTGTGATTCTCTCAGGGCCTGAAAGATATCACCTTTGGCCTTTGCAAAGGCCATATCCAGCTCATTACCGAGTTTTTCTATATCCTGTGGTCGGTCTGCGTCTTCGGCCTGCTGGTATCTGGCCGCAAGACCATAAAGCTCGTCGGCATCTTCTACCGAACCTACCAGCGTGCTCAAAGTCTTGTTTCGCTCCGCCTGTGCCTGAAGGATAAGTGCCTGCTTCTTTTGAACGGCCCCGATAACCTTTTGATAATCCGCTGCAACCTCGGGCGTTGGATGAATGCCCTGCAGACCCAGGAACACGATTTCAACGCCCAGGCCGGCCTCATCGGAAGCCTTCTGAACGTTAGCAGTTAAAATCCTTTTGGCCTGGTCCCTGCCTGCTCCAAGCAGACTTTCCCTCAAGTTCGTTCCATTAGGATTGGTGTCTTCGACCTCGACCGTGGCACTGGCGAAAAACTTGGCAAGCTCGTGATAACAAATGGCCTCCAGAAGTTGGCGCGGATTGCTGTGGTTATATATATAATGGTTCAAATCCTTTATCCGGTACTGAACGGGAATATTCGCTTTGACAAGACTTACCGGGACCGCACCCTCAGTTAATCTTTCCCCCGTATATTCACTCGCGACCAGCACGCTGTGTTCTTGTTCAAAATGTGTTTGACCCCACAGCAACTGCTTCTCACGCATTACCTCTCCGGTCTTTGGGTCGGTCTTGGGGACAAAGCCAATATTAAGCTCCATAATTTTTTTCGCTGGATATTTATAGGCAATATCAATCGGCCAAGGCCATTTGAGAGTCAATCCAGGCTTAATATGCCTGACTTTACCGGCCTGGTCCACAGGATTGCCGAAATGCTCTATTATCGCCTCCTCGTTCGGGGCCACCACAACCACGCAGCTCAACAAATACATCGTAACACCGGCAAATAAGACCAGAGGCACAATCGCCTTTTCCAGCAGTTTATAAAACCAGGTTTGAGAGACCTTAAAGCCAAATTGATAATCAATGGCATCTGCGGCGCTGCGTAATATGCCGCCCGGCTCATTTATAATCCCCAGGAGTCTGCTGTCAAAGGCGCTTCTGCTGTATAGGTCTTTCAGCCTTGGCCGATATATATCCAGAACAACGTTCAATACAGTTTCCACGCCGAGTACGACCAGCAGAATCGGAACAACAAAGTTAATCACATCCACAACAACGCTAATCTCGAACTGCGCCAGTGCCAAGCCTATCGCCAGAGCAAAGCACAACACGGCAATGCCGAGCGAAAAGCTGCCGCCAGCCCGCAACGGCTTCCAGGGCCGCTCGGCTGACATACCAGTGGCATAGCGGGAAATTAAGAAGCTCGCAAATGCTATGGCCATCATAAAAACTGCACAAAGCAACGGCGGTTTTAGCTCGACCTCGGCCCCTGGCCGGGCAGCTCTGAGAACATCAGCCTGTGCTTGAGCAGCCTTCAATAAGTACAGACCGATGCCTATTTGATATGCGGCGATTAGGACTGAAAATATAGGAATGAACCATTTCTCGAGTATCTGCAGACGCCGTTGAGCAACGGCAAATAAAGCGGCACGCTCGCCCTTGGCCTGAAAAATCGTGGACGCCTGCTCATCCTTGGCCAACTGGCTCATATCAAGCTTTTCCTGCTCGGCTAAAGCTCGCTGATGGAACTGAATAACCAGGACAAGCCAAATCAGAGCAGCCGAGAGGTTCAGCCAGCTAACTGCGGTGATTGCGAAAAAACCGCTCCATCGGCCCAAAAAAAACATAGTGCCGAAAAAGACCACGCTCAAAATCAAAGAAACCAATGCTACGTGTTCAGGCCGTTTGGATGATACTGTCATTTTTTATCCCAGTTCTATACTTCGAACAAAAAAGACACAATCATTGTATTTATATGTATAAGCTCTTTACAAATTGATAGTTCCGTAATATAACAACAAATGTCATCCTGGTACAGGGACAATTGCGAAAAAATTAAGTCATTAACTCTGACAGAAATCCCGACGAGCGGGCAAAGAACTGAACCGCCGCGAACTGGTAACGAAGGATGAATAAGTTATTTACGATAGCAAAAAACACCTTCATAGAAACCCTCAGACAGCCGGTCTATGCCGTAATCGTTGTCGCCGCCCTGTTTTTGTTCTTTTTCAGTCCCTCGGTGGCGATGTACACAATGAGTGACGACAACAAACTCTTACGCGAATTAGGATTATCTACGTTATTCCTCTCCAGCTTGTTCATTGCAATATTCTCCGCTTCCGGGGCCGTGGCCCAAGACCTGGAGAATAAGACTATAACGACTGTCCTGAGCAAACCTGTCCAACGTCCGATATTCATTCTCGCAAAATTCTTCGGTGTTGCTGCCGCCGTCCTGCTGGCCCATTATATCTGCACTATCGCCCTTTTGATGGCGATTAGACACGGCGTCCTGGAAACAGTAAATGATACACACGACTGGACCGTATTGGGCACCGCAGGGGTCATCGTCATCACAGCATTTCTGCTAAGTGCTTTTTTCAACTATGCTTATGAGTGGAAATTCTCTTCAACAGCCATAGTATTGACCGGTGTATTCGCCACGTTAGGCATAGTGTTCTTATTTTTTATCGACCGCAACTGGCAGTTTAATCCCAAGAATAATGGCATAAACACGGTAGACATTTACGGCTCGGTGCTGCTGTTGTTAGCCGCGATAATAATTGTGGCTATCGCGGTGGCACTTTCAGCCAGGTTTAACATCGTCGTAACGCTCTCGGCCTGTATCGGGATTTTCTTATTTGGTCTTGCAAGCGATTACGCATTCGGCAGATTCGCCGAGACACAATTATGGGCCAAAATAGGCAGGTTCCTCGTGCCGAATCTGCAGATTTTCTGGATTAGCGACGCCATTTACGAGGGAAGTGACGTTCCTCTAAAATACATCGCAATAAGTGCTTCTTATGCCTTGTGCTACACGACAGCTATACTCGCGTTGGCTATCGCCCTGTTCCAGAGAAGACAAGTGGGATGAAAAGTGCCTAAAGTGTAAAGTGTCTAAAGTGAGCTAAAGTTAGAAAATATTTCGACACCGCTGGGTACAAGTAATGAATAACTTTAGGCACTCCAAACTTTAGTTCACTTTAGCTCACTATTTTTAGAACTGCTATTTCATCGCATTTTTGCTGTTTAGGACACTTGGCACAGTCGCTCCAGACCTTCATCGGCAGTGTTTCCTTTTCAACTATCTCAAAGCCCAGCTTTTCAAAGAAGTCCGGCTTAAGTGTAAGTGCAAAGACCCTCTGCACACCGAGCTGGCGGGCCTGCTCGGTTGCCGTGGTCACTAACATTTTGCCGATGCCCTTTTCCGTGTTTGCCTCATCGACCGCTAACGACTTTATTTCAGCTAAGTCCGACCAGATAATCTCTAACGCACAGCAGCCGACGACGTTGCCGTCCAGTTCAGCCACAGTGAAGGCCTGCAAATTCTTGTAAATATCAGCCATTGAGCGAAACAGCATCTTGTCCTGCTCAGCATAGAAATTTATCAGAGAATATATGGCTTTGGCATCCGAGATTTTCGCACTGCGTACATTCATAGGTAGAAAGTATAGCTACTATGACAGCAAGACACAAAGAAAAATAAATGCTGATTTTTGGAGAGTCGGCTTCTACAGCTTTTTGATATGATTATTGTAATCCTGGACAATTTCCAGCTATTAAATACGAGAACCATCAAAAAAGCCAAAAAAGGCTGGAAAAATAATTGCAAAATCAGCATTTAGCGTGTAGCGTATAACGTTCAGAAAAAATCAAAAATTAAAATGCAAAAAGCAAAATGACAAAGCAAAATTCAAAAAGAAGTTCGGCATAGGCCGTGAATAATGGAAAAATTTTTACATTTTGCAATGTCATTTTGATATTTAATGTTTGATATTTGATTTTAACATGAGGTTTATACTTATTGACAAGATAGTTTCGCTGGAAAGCGGCAAGGAAATAAAAACGGTCAAAAGCGTCTCTTTAGCTGAGGAGTATTTGGCAGACCATTTCCCAACATTTCCGGTGCTGCCCGGCGTATTGCTCCTTCAGGGACTGATAGAGTCGGCATCGTGGCTTGTACGGGAGGCAGAAAATTTCGCCCACAGCATGATATTGCTTGAGCAGGCCAGAAATGTAAAATATAGAAGTTTTCTGGCACCGGGCGCCCAGATAGAATATACAGTGCAGGCCAAGGCTATCGAAGAAAACCTCAGCAGCTTCACCGGCTTTGGCTTATCAGAAGGCCAACAAATTGTGGAAGCGCGATTCGGACTGAGGCACTTTAACTTAGCCGACGACCCCCGCCGGAAAAAAGCGAGCCCAACAATGGCCGCCGTCGATGCCAGGATTATCGAAGATATGAAAAATCGATGGAAGATATTGTGTAGCAGATAGACTTACTGGAATTTACCCCGCGCCATGACGCGGTGACTCGGGCAGGAATAACGATACCAAACGCAATACGATATACGCAATACGAATTTGAATACAGGAGGCAAAAAGATATGGCAATGAGTCGGGACGAAATTTTTCAGCACGTTGCGGAAGTGCTGGTCGACGCTCTGGGAGTCGACGACGACGAGGTTACCGCTGAAGCAACCTTGATGAGAGACCTGGGGGCTGAAAGCATTGACTTTTTGGACATAGTATTTCGGCTGGAAAAGGCGTTCGGAATAAAAGTCCCGCGGGAAGAGTTATTCCCTGCTGAGAGTCTTATGAATAATCCCGAATTTGTCAAAAATGGCAGGTTTACCGAAGAAGGGCTGTCTGAATTGCGACAGAAAGTACCGCATACCAACCTGTCGGCATTCGAAAAAGACCCCAATATTAACAAATTAGGTGATTTGTTCACTGTCGCAGCGATCGTAAATTACGTCGAGAATAAGCTCAATGCTGCCTGACAATTCGTGGCTCGTGGTTCGTGGCTCGATTCATTATTCTCAATACACGATTCACGATACACGATTCACGATACACGATTCACGATTCAAAATAGATAGAAAATGCGTTGGGTTTGGATAGATAAATTTGTTGAGTTTCACAGCGGCAAGCGTGCCGTAGCGGTCAAGAATGTAACGCTTGCTGAGGAGCATCTACACGACCATTTTCCAGGCTTTCCCGTTATGCCGGAAACTTTAATGATTGAAGCAATGGCCCAGACGGCAGGGATACTCGTCGGCGAGGCAAAAAAGTTCAAGGAAAAAGTCATCCTTGCGAAAGTAAGAAAAGCTGTCTTTTTCGACTACGTCAGGCCCGGCGACACGATAAAATTAGATACAAAGATTGAATCCATCATTTCTGAAGCGGCAGGCACAAAGGGTAAAATCACCCGTGATGGAAAATTAATCGCCGAGATAGACTTAATGTTCAGCCATATAGACCAGAACCTGGCAGGCAAACAATTCCCGCAGGAGAACTTCGTCTTCGACTCCAGAGCATCTGTATTCGATTCACTTTTGCGAGGCCTGCTTCCTGAAGAAAATTGACCACAAATGAAAAATGATAGAAAAAAAATAGCAATTCCGTCGTAACGTCGGATTTCTAATAGTGCAATTCATGAAAATTGGTGGCAGACAACAAATAATCAAGAGTAGGTAACAAACAATCAGCAGTAAATATGCGTTCGGCTCGCGTGGTAATAACCGGCCTTGGTGCGATAACCCCACTTGGATTAACTGTAAGTGACCTGTGGGCCGGTCTGTGTGCCGGCGCATGTGGAATAGGCACAATTACAGCATTTGACCCCGTGGCCTTTAGCTGCAAATTAGCCGGCCAGGTCCCCGATTATAAAATACAAGAGTATGTGCCTCGGACCTATCGCAAAGCCATTAAACTGATGTCCAGAGACATCGAACTGGCGGTTATAGCGGCAAACGAAGCTCTCCTCCACAGCGGTCTGATTACTAAGGGTATCGACCCGGAAAACGTTAATATCGTTCCGCAGCGAGCAGCAATCAATTTGGGTGCAGGCCTCATAAGCTGCGACCTTATTGAGCTGGCTCCCGCCGTGGCCATAAGCATTACCGATGGTAAGTTTGACATTCAAAAGTGGGGCAAAGCCGGCCTTGAGCTTATAACACCTTTATGGTTATTGAAATATCTGCCCAATATGCTCGCCTGTCATATCGGCATCATTCACGACATCCAGGGGCCAAGCAATACTATCACCTGCGCCGAAACATCTGCGCATCTGGCGATAGCTGAAGCAACGCAGATTATCGCCCGCGGCGACGCTGACATCGCTCTGGCCGGTGGCGCAGAAGCAAAGGTCAATCCGATAGTTATGATTCGACAGTGTCTGCTTAAAAGAGCGACCAGCGAAAACAATGATGAGCCTGCTTCCACATGCAGGCCATTTGACGCCGATGCCAAAGGCTCAGTTTTCGGTGAAGCCGCCGGCATAGTGATACTCGAAAATCTCGAAAATGCCCGAAGGCGACGTGCAAAAATTCTTGCCGAAGTCGCTGGCCTCGGGCAGAGCAATAGTATCAATCCGGCTTACGAACATCTCGAACCGGATGGCTACGGGTTACAGATAGCGATAGAAAAAGCGATGGCCGATGCTCGGATAGAGCCGAAGGATTTGGGCCTGATTATCCCGCACGGAACAGGGATAGCCGCCGATGACCTGGCTGAGGCAAAAGCAATCGAGGCTGCCCTCGGCGATACGGCAACAAAGACGCCCGTCTGGCCGACCAAAAGTATGCTCAGCAATACAGGCGCAGCAAGTGGAGCGATTGACCTGGTCGCCGCTATTTGTGCAATGAACGAAGGCAAGATACCTGCTGCGAAAAATTGCGACAGAAAAGCTGACGGCTGCAATTTGAATATTGTAAAACAGCCGCGGCAGGCCGATATTCGTTACGCACTATGCTGCAGTTATACCTATGGCGGACAAACAGCCGCAGTGGTACTGAAACAACTGGACTGAATACAAAACAGGAAAAAAATCAAAAACTAAAAATGAAAATGCAAAATTACAAAGTAAAATTCAAAAAGAATAGAGAAATTTTACATTTTGATATGTAATTTTGACATTTGCATTTTGATATTTGATTTCTCACGCTACATACAAAGCATAAGATGGTAGACTGAATGACAGAGAAAGATAAAGTTGAAAGAGTTGTCATAACCGGAATGGGTATTGTTTGTCCGTTGGGGCAAGATGTGGAAACGCTCTGGCAAGCAATATTAGCTGGCAAGAGCGGAGTAGGCAAAACCACCATTTTTGATGCCTCGACCTTCCCCACCACATTCGACGCAGAAGTTAAAGATTACGACTTTAAAAAATATATAAAGAATCCGAAGTCGCACGAACACAGCGACCGGGGCTCCGGATTTGTCATTGGCGCCGCCGTTCAGGCCTGCCGACAGGCCGGGATCGATTTAGAAACTGCTGAGCCTACCGACCAGATAGACCGCAGCAGATTAGGAATTTATCTGGGAGCAGGCGAAGGTTCTGTGGACAACAATGTATTTTTCGCCGCGATTATTGAAGGATGGGACGCAGAAAAAAACCAGATGGACTGGGGTCGATGGGCCCAGGTAGCTTTTGGCAGAATGAAAGCGATGCGTGAGCTTGAGCAGGAGCCGAATATGCGCGCCGCTCATATCGCAATACTCACCGGCGCACGCGGTCCTACAAGAAGCTGTCTTACCGCCTGTGCAGCCAGCACTCAGGCCGTCGGCGAGGCAACAATGATGGTCCGCAGGGGCGACGCAGACATAATCATTGCAGGCGGCGTACATTCAATGATACACCCGCTTGGCCTTACGGGCTTCAACCGTCTTACCGCCCTATCGACAAGAAATGACAGTCCGCAAACAGCATCAAGACCGTTCTCAGCCACCAGAGATGGTTTCATCCTCGGTGAAGGCGCCGCGATTGTTATCATCGAATCTTTGAGTTCAGCCAAAAAAAGAGCAGTGGAAATCCTGGCAGAAGTCATCGGCTACGGCAGCAGTTCCGACGCCTTTAGAGTTACTGATATGCACGAGCAGGGCAGAGGTCCGATACAAGCAATACTCGCGGCACTCGCTGACGCCGGCATTAGCTACAAAGATGTCGATTACATAAATGCCCACGGCACAAGCACAATGGAAAACGACTCGATAGAGACCAAAGCTATCAAAGCGGTCTTCAAAGATAGGGCGAAAAACATCCCCGTCAGCAGTGTCAAGAGTATGTTCGGACATTTAATCGGCGCAGCCGGTGCCGCAGAGCTGATTACATGCGTCCTGTCCATCCGAGACAATATAGCCCCCCCAACAATAAATCTTATAGACTCCGACCCTGAACTTGACTTGGATTATGTGCCAAACAAGCCGAGAAAAATGCCGGTCAATGTTGCGATGAACGAGTCTTTCGGATTCGGCGGCCAGAATAACGTGATAATCATAAAAAGATACGAGGAAAAATAAAAAGGCCAATCGCAATACGTAATATGCGATACGCAATACGCGCGACGCACGACGCAACACTAATTTGGATTGACGTCGGTTAGATGGGACGATACACTTCACGATATGAAACAGCCGAAAGCTCCGGTTTTGTAAGCAGGGATAGCAACACAGTGAAAGAAGAGAAAGCGTGAAAAAGCCGGTTATTATAAAGTTGGGTCTGGCTATTCTTATAGTGGCCCTGGCATGTGGCTGCCAGAGCAGCGGCCTTACCGACGAAAAGCTCATCAACACCACAATGACCGATTGGAAAACAGCTTTGACAGCCCAGGATTTGGACAAGCTAATGGCGACGTATTCTGACAACTACGCATCCGACAGAGCCAGCGGCAAGGATGCAGTACGAGAGCGCATGACGAAAATCTTCGAGCAAGGCTGGATGGATAATGTCAAAGTCAATCTCGAAGGTGCCGCAATAACGATTGATGGTGACAAGGCCGAGTTCGGCCCCGTCAAATTCACCTCCGATGAAGGTATGTTTACGCGCCAATTCACATTGCAGAAGGAATCCGGCACCTGGCTCCTTATAGATTCGAGAACGCAAAAACGGTAGCGTTTGAGTCAGCGAGCCAAAGAAACTCATAATTGTTAAAAGATATGCTCCTCCAAAAACAACATGATTGATATTAACCAAATACGAGACGACCCTCAAAGATTTAACGATGCGGCTAAGACCAAAGGCTTTGACGTGAACATCGATTCGCTACTGAAAGTGGACGAGCAGCTTTTATCGGTAAAGAGAGAACTTCAGGACATTGCAACCAAAAAGAATCAGCTTGGCAAATTGATACCCAGACTCAACACCAAAGAAAAAGAGCCCGCCTTAAAACAGCTCTCACATCTTAAAGACCGGCAGGCTGAGCTCAATGAATATGCAAAGCGTCTTCAGCCGGAATTTGATGAATTGATGCTTCTTGTGGCTCAGCCGGCTGATGATGATGTGCCAATAGGTAAAGACGATACAGAAAACGTTGAAATAAGAAGAGAGGGCAGAGTAAGGCAGTTTGATTTCGAACCTAAAGACCATGTGCAGTTGGGCCTGGCCTTGGGCATCATAGACATCGAGCGAGGCGTTAAATTAGCAGGGACGAGAAATTATATTCTAAAAGGCGATGGCGCCCTGCTGCACTGGGCGGTGCTGAATTTTGCAATGGATTGCATGGTCAGCAAAGGCTATGTCCCGATGTCGGTGCCGCTTCTTATGAAGAATGAGACTATGACAGGCACAGGTTTTTTCCCCGGCTCAGAAGACCAGACATACCGAATGGAAAAGGACCAGCTCAACCTGGCGGGAACCGCTGAGGTACCACTGACTGCATACCGCATGGGCGAGATATTAGACGCCGAAGAGCTGCCGTTAAAATACGTGGCACTTTCGAGCTGCTTTAGGCGCGAAGCCGGCGCCGCGGGCAAAGATACATACGGCCTTTACAGAATCCATCAGTTCGACAAGGTCGAGCAGGTGGTCATCTGTAAAAACAGCATCGAAGAGAGCAACAAGTTTCACGGTGAGATTTTAGCCAACGCCGAGGTTGTAATGCAGGCACTGGAGCTGCCCTACCGCGTCGTAAACGTCTGCACCGGCGACCTGGGAAGAGGCCAGGCCAAAAAATTCGACATCGAGGCCTGGATGCCCTCGCGCGGCAATTACTGTGAAACACACAGTGCAAGCAAATTCTACGAATTCCAGGCAAGGCGAATGAACCTCCGATATAAAGACCCCAAGACTAAAAAGAATCTCTTCTGTCACACCCTTAACAATACCGTAATCGCCTCACCTCGAATCCTGATACCCCTTCTGGAGCTTTACCAGAACTCCGACGGCTCGGTTACAATACCCCTGGTCCTGCGTCCTTATATGAATGGCCAAGAAAAACTTGTCCCCGCGTAGATACCAAGCCAAAAAGCGAGTATAGAGGTTTGGCCGAAGAGAGCATGAATCATTAAGGTCACCCGCAAGACATAAAAAGGAGATGATAAAGATGAAGTTGGAGCAGAAAAATATAGCAAAAAGCATTCTGATTAGCTCTCTGGTGATATTAGGCCTCTGCACCTTTTCTTACGCATGTGACACCTGGGTAGCTGTCGGGAACTCCACAGAAGATGGGTCGGTCATTCTGGGAAAAAATAGCGATAGGCCCTCGGTCGAAGCGCAGCCGCTTAAATACTTTCCCCGAATTAAACATCGAGAAGGCAAGGTTAAGTGCACGCATATAACAATTCCCCAGGCACAAGAGACGTATGCACACATCGGGTCAAACATCTGGTGGCTATTTGGCTACGAGATGGGCATGAACGAGTGGGCCGTCGCGATTGGCAATGAGGCCGAACATTCTAAAGAGCCATACGAAAAAACTGGTCTTCTCGGAATGGACATCATCAGGCTCGCTCTGGAGAGAGCCAGGACCGCTTACGAAGCGATGCACGTCATAATCAAACTGGTGACGGAACATGGCCAAGGCGGAGGTTGCGAATATCCCGGACAGTGGAACGAGAACGATACCTATCACAACTCATTCATTATCGCTGACCCCAACGAAGCGTGGGTTCTGGAATTGGCAGGGAAATACTGGGTCGCGAAAAAAGTTCAAGACGTATGGGCCATATCTAATGTGTACAGTATCGAGGCCGACTTCGACGAAGCTCATCCCGACCTTATCAAGCACGCCATAGAAATGGGCTGGTGCAAGTCAAAAAGGGATTTCAATTTCGCCAGAAACTACGGCGATTACACGACAATTGATACATCGCATTCACAGAATCGTGTAAATTCAAATCTGCGCATGCTGAACGCTAAGAAAGGCCAAATCACGGTCGAATACATGATGAAGGTGAGCAGGAACCATCACGAAGGCACCATCCTTTCTCCTCGATGGAGCCCTAATGAATCTGATTTTATCCAGACCTGTATGCATGACCGCCCCAACATTTGTCCTTATCGCACGGCAGCAAGTATGATTGCCCATTTAAGAAAAGATATGCCTGCTATGTTGCGGCAGGTATATTGGCAGAGTTTCAGCACGCCGTGCGTAAATGTCTTCCGTCCATTCTACTTTGCTGGTCAGACAGTCCCGGGGCAATTCGGCGAAGCTACAAACAAATATTCTTCGGATTCGCCCTGGTGGTCAGCCGAGAAGATAAAACGTCTTTGCGACCTCAACTACCGCAAACTCGCTCCCGTTGTACAGAGAGTATTTCAGGAAACCGAGAGATACCAGTTAGAAACGGCTAAGGTAATCGAAGGCCAGTCTCTTGAGCTTATCAACAAAGGTAACGAGGAAAAAGCACAAAAAATCTTGCAGGACTTCTGTAACGAAAACGTTAAACGGACAGCTAAAGAGTATCAAATGCTTACAGAGACCTTGACCCGGATGGTAAAAGTCGGGGGAACCGATTATGTGTGGCTCGATTTTCTACAATCCAATTGTAAAATCAATGCTCTCGACCTGCCCATACCGCCGATGCGTTAATCCCGCCATTCTTAAGTTTCTGATGATATTATGCGAAAAGTTCTTTTATTCCTCTATACAGTATTATTCATAGTAAGCGCTACCGGTCTCGGTCGCCCAAAGAGCTATGATGTTGTAATTACATCAGGCCAGATATACGACGGTTCCGGCCAACCATCGTACGTTGCGGACGTCGGAATTAAAGATGGTCATATCGCAGCTATCGGGCAGCTCGAAGCCGACGCGGATATTGTAATCGATGCACAAGGTCTCGCGGTCGCCCCGGGCTTTATCAATATGCTGAGCTGGGCAAATGAATCTCTTATAGAGGATGGCAAATCGCAAAGCGATATTCGTCAGGGAGTAACTCTCGAAGTCATGGGCGAAGGATGGTCGATGGGGCCGCTCAACGAAAAGATGAAACAGCAGATGATTGAGTCCCAAGGAGACATCAAGTTTAACATTGAATGGACTACGCTCGGCGAATATCTCGAATATCTCGAAAAAAAAGGAGTATCGACCAACATCGCCTCTTTTGTTGGCGCAACGACTGTTCGTGTTTATGCCGTGGGATATGATGACCGTGCCGCAACTCCCAAAGAGCTTGACCAGATGCGTGAATTAGTAGGCCAGGCAATGCGGGATGGCGCGGTCGGCGTTAGTTCTGCGCTGATTTATGCACCGGGCTTTTACGCTCGCACCGATGAGTTAATAGCTCTCGCAGAGGTGGCCAGCCAATATGGCGGAATTTATATTTCGCACATCCGCAGCGAGGGTAACGGCCTGCTTGAAGCGCTGGACGAATTTATAACAACTGCGCGAAAAGCAAACGTTGCCGCTGAGCTGTATCACATGAAAGCCGCCGGCAAATCAAACTGGCATAAACTTGACGCCATGATTGAAAAGATTGAGAAGGCACGGGCTGAAGGTCTTAAAATTTCGGCTGATATGTATACCTACACCGCAGGCGCGACAGGTCTCGATGCCGCAATGCCTCCCTGGGTACAGGCCGGCGGTCACCGGGCATGGGTAGAGCGGCTCAAAGAGCCAAGAATAAGACAGCGGATTTTCAACGAGATGACCACGCCTACCGATGAATGGGAAAATTTATATCTTTTAGCTGGTTCGCCGGAAAACGTCCTTTTAGTAGAGTTCAAAAACGAAAGACTCAAGCCTCTTACCGGCAAGACACTTGCAGAAGTCGCCGGAATGAGAGGAAAATCACCTGCAGAAACCGCAATGGACCTTGTTATCGAAGACGACAGCCGCGTTGGCACGGTCTACTTTTTGATGTCGGAGGAAAATGTGAAAAGGCAGATTAAGCTGCCCTGGGTCAGCTTTTGTTCGGATGCAGGCTCTCTCGCCCCCGAGGGAGTCTTCTTAAAATCGAATCCTCATCCGCGTGCATACGGCTGCTTTGCCCGGCTACTCGGCAAATACGTCCGTGAAGAAAAGGTCATTACGCTGGCCGAGGCCGTCAGGCGTTTGACTTCGCTTCCGGCTGACAATCTCAAACTCGACCGGCGGGGAAAACTTCAAAAAGGATATTATGCAGACGTTGTCGTTTTCAACCCCCAGACAATTACTGACCGTGCGACGTTTGAAAAACCGCACCGGTATGCAACGGGTATGGTCCACGTCTTCGTAAACGGCACGCAGGTGCTCAAAGATGGCGAGCATACCGGCGCCAAACCTGGCCGCTTTGTCCGCGGCCCGGGCTGGAAATCGTCGCGGCGAAGTCACACGACGCAGCCGGAAAAGTAACCAACCAAAGACCCAGACTCAGAAGCTTCTATTTATAGTGAAAAACAGTTGATGCTTTTCCCCGCGAACTAATAAGGTATGCGGGAATGACATAAAAAAAATCTCTTTGTTCTCTGTGGCTTGTTTTATCTTTGTGTTAATTCGTGGCTATACTTCTCCGCTTAATCCGTGAAACTTGTGCCCGCGCAAGCGGGTATCCGTGGTTAAATTCTTCTTGAGTCTTGCCTCTTGAGTCTGTAGTCTGTTTCGCCATGGACGACATCCAGCGAAAATTAGCTCAGATTGATAGGCAGCTCGCAGCAGGCCCCGCAAATCTTCACAAGAAAATCATAAGCACCTGCCCTCTCGTTTTTATCGCAGTAGGCCTCATAGCAGGGATTCTGATACAAAGTACGTTGTTCGAGTCACGGGCGACGGGCGACGAGTCACGATTTATCTGGCCCTGGCTGATACTACTTATCCTGCTTACAGCGGCAACTGTTTGTTTCTTCATCATCCAACACTTTTCCTCTACCACTCACCAGTCACCAATAACCAATAACCATTTACCAGTCACCAATTACCAATATGTCACGGCGTATTTAGCTCTGGCCTGCTTCGTATGTCTTGGTGCGATTCGTCTGAGCAGCTTTCATCAGCCCAAGCCCAACGATGTCCGAAATTTCGTTACCGACCAGCCGAGGCTGGCAACAATTCGCGGCCTAATTGTTACCGAACCTTTCATCAACAAAAATCAAGACTGGCAGTTTGGCATATTCAAGCCGACCGACCCAACAAGCAGCTTCTACCTCAAAGTTAGTGAAGTGAAGACTGCTGCTGAAAGCCCGCTACGGCGCAAAAGCTGGGCAAAGGTGAGCGGCATCGTTCGAGTGCAGGTTGACGAGCCGGTGCTGGACTTAAAGGCCGGCGATTATATACAGGCATACTGCTGGCTGGATAGATTTAACCCGCCGACCAACCCAGGCCAATTCAATACAGCAAAATACTTAGCGAGAAAAAATGTTTTCATCGCCGCTTCTGTGCCATCGCGGGATGCTTTTGAATTGTTAAAAAAGAAAAATTCTACAGGGACTTTTATAAAAATAAAAAGGCGTCTGCAGGAAATAGCAGGCCAGGCGCTGCGAGGGGATTTGGATATAGAGGGCCAGAACTATGCTCTGATGCAGGCATTGGTGCTTGGCTACAGAACAAAAATAGATAGCGACACATACAGGGCATTTCAAAAGACAGGACTGCTGCATTTTTTATGCCTGTCGGGGATGAACTTCGTGATTTTATTTTGGATTATCTGGTGGCTGTGTAAAACAGCGGGCCTGATGAAACGTTCCTGTGCGGTGATATGCCTTGCTGCCACGGGTCTATTCTTGCTTGTTGTACCGCCGCAACCGCCTGCATTCAGAGCAGCTATTATGAGTTCTGTTTTCTGCGTCTCGTTTTTCTTCCGCCGAAAATACAACCCTTTCAATGCGCTGTCACTGGCGGCTGTAATCCTGCTGTTGATAAAGCCGACAGAACTATTCGATGAAGGCTGGCAGTTATCGTTTACAGTAGTGCTTGGACTTCTGCTTTTTTGCGTGCGGATACACTTCTTTCTATATGAAAAAATAACGGGTATGCCCTGGAGTAAGAAAGTTCCAAAAACAGGCCTGATTTTCCGCGTAGTTCCGATAGCAGGGCCATATTTATTACAGTTATTTTCCACAAGTTTAACAGCGTGGCTGAGTAGTGTCGGCTTTTCACTGTACCACTTTTACAGAATCAACTACTTAACGAGCATCTGGACGGTGATTGTCGCGCCGCTGATAGGTTTTATCTCTGTTATTGGGTACTTCAAAATGATTTTAGCATTGTTTCTGCCGAATGCAGCAGCACTGCTGGATATAATAATAGGACCTTTAGTCAGTTTGTTAATTTGGCTTGTCAAATTTATGGATAGCTTAAATATCTCGGAGATGCTTATAGGCAAAGTATCCCTTACGGTGGTTATCCTCTATTATGCTTTTTTACTTTTTGCTTTTTTTGTCCACTTTCGCAGGCCCTTTGTGAAAAAGCTAATATGTGTTGCCTCTGCCTCCGTGATAATTGCCTTTTTGGGCGTTATAAAATGGCAAAGGACTAATCGTGACAATCTGGTTTTGACCTGCCTTGATGTTGGCCACGGCCAGGCAATACTCGCCCAGCTCCCGGGCAAAGCCAACGTTTTATTTGATGCAGGCTCGTTTGAAAAAACTGATATCGGCAGACGAGTTATCGCACCGTTTTTAGACTCCGCCGGAACGGTCAAAATCGACGCCATCATCATAAGCCATAATGACATAGACCATATAAATGGAATACCTGAGGTCGTCGAACATTGCAAAGTCGACGCCATTTATGCCAATGATGCCTTTTTTGACAAGGCGGAGCAACAGACCACAATAAGGTTTCTCAACGAGTCACTGAGTGAAAAAGATTTTGAAATAGAAAACTTAAAAGATTTGAATCTAAACAGTGCCGCTAAGATAAAAATACTCTGGCCGACAGAACAAGTATCTCAGGATGAGCAATTAGGTGACAATGACAAATCGCTGGTTTCACTGATAGAATTTGCCGGAACCAAAATTCTTTTATGCTCCGACATCGAAAAATTTGCACAAAAAGAGCTGCTCCGCCTAAATCCCGACCTCAAGGCCGATGTTGTCGTCGTTCCTCATCACGGCTCATCTAAAACGGCAGACCCCGACTTCCTCAAAAATCTTGATGCGGATATTTTGATATGCAGTTGTGGCCAAAGGCAATATGAAACAACCAATCATGCCACCGCTGGCACGTCCGGTGACACGAATAAGGCAAAGTCATTCTACACACCGAAGGATGGAGCTATTACTATCTCTATTACCAAAAGAGGAAAGATAACAACCATAACATTTTTAAAAAATCAATAGCCTACCGTCATTCATGATTCGAATCACAAACCGCGAATCACAAACCATTAACTCACCGTCTCATATGTACAACGATTTCGACTCTTCGGTTCTTTGCCTTACCGCTGGCTGTCGCGTTGGAAGCAATGGGTCGGCTTTCTCCGCACCCGACCGCCCGAATATTGTCATTAGCAATTCCACGTTGTATCAGGTATCTGGCCACCGTGAGGGCACGCTGGGCTGAAAGTTCCCAATTGTCTTTCCATTTCGATTTCTTAATTGGGTCCGAATCGGTATGGCCGACAACGTCTATTTGTCTGCCGGAGTATTTTGACTCCAATACCGACTGAATATGGTCAAGCTCGGTGCTGGTTGCCTTTTTGAGTGTGGCTTGTCCAGAATCAAACAATATCGCATTCGGCAATGTTACCGTAATCGTTCCGGCTGTAGGGTCAAAAGCAACATCATAGCCCGGCCCAAAACCCGTTGCATCTGCCGGCGACTTTCTGAGTCCTTCAATCTGTCTTTGCAGCTCGTTGATTGTCTCTTGGTCCTGTGAAATCCGGTCGGCAAGCTGACCCTTCTCTGACCTTTCGCGCTCAAACAGGCCCCTTAGATTCTCATGCTCCACATTCAGAGCTTTATATTTCTCCTCCCAGTTAGTGCAGCCGGACAAAACAGTAAATGATACAAGACAAATTACTAAAGCAATTGTTTTTTTGTTGGCAGCCCGCATTTGTTATCTCCTTATAATCGAAACCAGGTTTTCCGTTTCAACGCCAAAACATAAAACTTATGTAATCACGAATCCAGTCGTGTAAAATCATAACAACAAGTATACCCAAAGACAAGAAGGGACCGTAAGGAATTTGTCGGATTTTTTTAAAAAACATCTGGAAACACGCCCAGGCCAGTCCGAAGAATGGCGCGACAAAAAATGCCACAACGACAAAAAGCGGCCCTATTACCGCCCCCGCAGCACCCATCAGATGCACATCGCCCAGCCCCATTGCCTCTTTTCCAAACGCTAATGTCCCGACGATACGTACCCCCCAGACAATCCCGCCACCCACGAAGTAACCCAATAAACTACCCAGAAGTCCAGCAATAACAGGATGTTGTGTCGCAAAGCCGTTGCGCATCTCCATCGGCAACGTCTGCCTCATAATCCAAAAAACAGCGACTGAACAAATGATGATTGGCAGTAAGAAGATGGTCTCTTTGCAGCTCTCTAAACGATGGTTAAACTTCTGCTCACTTCTGTCTTCTGTCCCCTCGGGTGCGCTCGGGGCAGGCTTTTGTCCTCTGTCTTCCGGTTCGTAACTTCTTTTAATTCGACCAGTTGTCAGCAGCAACCAGGATATACCCAACCCTATCACCGCCCCGACTGCCAGAGCACCCGTATCAGCCGAGGCACTTGGCAAAAGCCGATATTTGCGAATCAGAGCAAGGTCGATTACATAAACGCCGACTGCCGAGCCGAGCAACCCAACTGCGGTAACGAACCAGCAAATAGACAGCGGAATCACCCAATATTCCAGGTCAATTGCCGAAGCGGCGATGAACGCTGCTAACATAGTAATGTGAAGAAGATAAATAAACCAGCCGCCCCCCACAAATGATTGAGCGCCCTCTCGCAGATTGGTGTGAAAATACAGAATAAAAAGCCCTAAGAAAACCGAGCCGGTTAGCGACTCGACGGCAAAATAACGCGGCGAAATTGCCGCTTTGCAATGCCTGCACTTCCGACCCAAAAGCAGCCACGAAAAAAGGGGTATATTGTCATAAAATCGAATGTGCTCACCGCACGCCGGACAAGCCGAAGGTGGAGTTATTAAAGACTTGTCGCGAGGCAAGCGATAGATGACAACGTTCAGGAAGCTGCCCACACAACACCCAAACGCAAAAACAAAGACAAAACAAATCCAATCCGGTACCGCCACAATGCCTCTCTTGCAAAAGCAGTATATAGGTCAAAATCCGCTTGTGCTATTATGCTTTTGTATTCTTATGCTTTTTCTTGTTAACTAAAGCTGCAACTTTTGCAGGCAAGCCGAACAAACGTATAAAGCCGGTTGCATCAGTCGGGTCGTACTCGGCACCCATCTTAAAACTTGCCAAATCGGTCCGATACAAACTATATGGGCTTTTTATGCCAGCGGGTGTGCAGCGGCCCTTGAACAACTTTACTCTAACTTCGCCGGTAACATTCCGCTGGGTAACATCGACAAAAGCATCGAGCGCCTCGCGCAACTGGCAGAACCACAGGCCGTAATAAACAACCTCTGCGTATTTCAGAGCGAGCTGCTGCTTATAATGCATAGTCTCCCTGTCAAGCGTCACGCTCTCCAAAGCATTGTGGGCCGTAACGAGGATTGTTCCGCCCGGCGTCTCATACACGCCCCGCGACTTTATGCCGACCAGACGATTCTCGACCAGGTCCACCTGCCCGACGCCGTGTTTGCCGCCGAGCTGGTTTAGTGTTTCAATAAGTTTCACGCCGTTTATCCCTTTGCCATTTAGTTTTACAGGTTCACCTTTCTCGAAGCCGATTACGACATAGTCGGGTTTATTTGGTGTTTTCGAAACCGGCCGGGAGATAATAAACACCTCATCCTTTGGCTCATTAGCAGGGTCTTCAAGGTCAGCTCCTTCATGGCTAAGGTGCCAGAGGTTGCGGTCGCGCGAATAGATTTTCTTTTTCGTCTGCTCGATGGGAATCTTGTGCTTCCTGGCGTAATCAACCGCTGCTTCGCGGGAAGTTAATGTAAATTTAGGGTCTTTCCACGGTGCGACGATTTTTAACGAAGGGTCCAGTGCCATATAGCTGACCTCGAACCGTACCTGGTCGTTGCCTTTGCCGGTTGCCCCGTGAGCCACGGCTGTCGCACCTTCAGCGTGCGCGACCTCGACCTGATGCTTGGCGATTAACGGCCGGGCAACACTTGTGCCCAACAAATAATCCTTCTCATAAACCGCACCCGCTTTGAGCAGCGGCCAGAGATAATCTTCCACAAACTCTGTGCGCAGGTCTTTTACCACGCACTTAACCGCCCCGCTTGCCAGCGCTTTTCGTTTAATACCGGCCAATTCATCGCCCTGCCCTAAGTCGGCCGCAAATGCTATTACTTCGTAGCCGTACGTTTCCTTCAGCCACGGCAGAATCACGCTTGTGTCCAGACCGCCACTATATGCCAGTACAACTTTTTCAGATTTACCTATACTCTTATTCATTCAGCTTGTCCTTAACGAATTTGTCTCTGCAATTCGGCTCGACCGCGCTCACCGAAGTCCGGAGCATCGCGACCCGCTCAGCGGACCTCGGCTTCATAGAGCACCTTGCCTTCTTCAACTATCTCCCGCATAAAGTCATCGCCCTTCTGGATTTGCTGGCGCACCTTTTGAGCGGTACGAATGAGCAGATTCACCGGAAACTCAGGCCGGAGTCTCGCCCGAATTTCCCTCGACTTATCTACGCTTTTGCCCTCGAAAGGCCCGATGACCAGCAGCTCTACTTCAGAAGTATCCGTGACTGCACCTTGGGCATAGGAGCCGAAGAGAATAACCTTTTCAGCGCCGAACTCACGCCCAATCCGCCGACCAAACTTCTCTATTTCATCCATCGCTACCATAATAAATTGCTAAAAAGTGCAAAATGAAAAAGTAAAAACAAACATCTGAACGCAGCTAAACTAAAGATTTACACCGTACCTTTAAGTTTTTAGCTTTCAGTTTTACGCTTCTAAATATACCAATAATCATTCTCGCAGAGCAATAATTAAAATGTGAAATGTTTGGATAACGGAGATGCGACAAACTTGCTTGGCTATTATTGATTATTTCATTTTCACAAGCAAAATATCACCAAAACGTTTAGCTAATTCTATTACCCGCTTCATCTCCGACCGTTTGATTTTCCTCCAGTCACCTGGGTATCTTGTCTCAACTCCATGAATGGTCAATTCGTCCGACACATCAGCTAACAAGGAAAGCTCCGGAGCAAAAGGCTCAGCTAACTGTATCAATCTTCGCAAATCATGTGTCTTTGGTGCTTCAATATTATTTAGAGTAAGAAGAGCCTTCAGCAGCTTCTCAACAAATTGCTGGCAATGAAAACAAACCGTATCAGTTGGGCATCGCTGACTTGCTGTAAGAATCTCAACAGTCTTCCAGTCGCTCTGGGCCTTTGCCCGCCACTGGCGAACAGCCTCACGAGTCTGCTCGTTCATAGAGTACCTTCCCGTATTTGTCCGCAAAATAAACGATATTATTTACTACTGACCGCCAGCGAGCGTATTCCTCCGGCGTCTTGACAATAATATCAAAGCTGGAAGGGACATCAACTAACAGGCGTCGGACCGCACTATAACGTTCAGATGGAGATAGAGAATTATTAGCAACCACGAGCAGGTCGATATCAGAGTCAACTGATGGGGTTCCTTGAGCATAAGAACCGAAGAGAATAACTCTTTCAGCGCCGAACTCACGCCCAATCCGCCTGCCAAACTCCTCTATTTTGTCCATCGCCACCATAATTAATAGCTAATAAAATGAAAAAGTAAAAAACATCTGCATTCGGCTAAACTAAAGCTTTACACGGTACTTTTAAGTTTTTAGCTTTCAGTTTTACTCTTCTAAATATACCAATAATCAATCTCATCAAGCAACAATTAAATCCACTCTATCTTTAACTGACCTGTTTGGTATCCTTCAGCCAATCTACAAAACTCTATATTTGGAAGCAAAGACCTATCAAAACTATGATTAGGATTAGGATGTAACACACCCACAGCACATGCTGGTATGGTACCGAAAGAACAGAGCAAAACTGACGAGATTGTTCTCCTTGCATCATCAATTGAATCGGTCGATGTTCTATTTGGACGGACGAATCCGGAGTTTTGTAAGTCAGTGGTTTGATGTAGGTCACCTATTGCTATGCCCTGCTCAGGATCGATATTCGTCGTTATCTGCGGAGTCCCAATGAGCAAATGTTCAGCGACTTTTTTATTGAGAGGCTTACTAAAACAGACTGCTCCAGCCTGAAAGTGCAGTGTACTGATAGCAAGAATACAAGCCGCGTCTAAACTCCTACATTGAGATGCTTTGTTACAGAGCTCATAAAATATCTTTTGGGTAGGTAGTCTAAAACGCTGAACTCGGGAAGGTTTTGGAAGCTCATCGGATAATCCTGTTTTCTTTGTTGTTGTGTTCTTACTTATGCAAGTTACCTCGACATAGAAGCACTTATTATCTTTTGTGCACCGAAAATCAGGACCTCCGCTCGATAGGTCTTCATAAGGCACTACTTTAACTTCATGTTCTGACAATATCTTTCGCGTTGCAGCTTCGCAAATAGCTGCCTCTGGATTGTCCTTAAGCAATTGCTTCCATTTGTCAAGTCGCTGTTTGTCAAAGGATTTCAGCCAATCACAGTGGTCATTAATCTCTTTTGAGTACATAGATTCAAGCTCGTTCATCTTAGCGCTCCCTTTTATCCGAGACACAACAGCACACAACTTTTCTCATAAGTTCAGCGTTGGCGTTTTGGCCTGTAAAGAGTTTGAATTGGGCCACTGCCTGGTTAACGAACATCGACAGGCCGTCAATTGTTTTTGCCCTCTTCTTCTTCGCTTCTTTTAGCAGCAACGTCTGGGCGGGATTGTAAACAGTGTCGAAGACCGCCATTGACTTTTTCAAGCACTCTTTCGGCAAAGGTATCTGGTCAACATTCGGATACATCCCAACGCTCGTGCAGTTTATCACCAGTTTTGCATCGATATTTGGCAAATCATCCAGCGGTGCAAATTCGCAATTAAACTCGGCTGCAAGTTTTTCCGCCCTCTCGACAGTGCGGTTATAAATCTTGATTTTCGCGCCCGCGTCAGCTAACCCGGCCACTATAGCTCTGGCCACACCGCCAGCACCAACAACAGAAACCGGCAGCTCATTTAAATCGCTTCTGCCAATGCCCATAGCGGAAGTAATTGCATCCAGTGCAGCGGCATAATCGGTATTGTAAGCGCTGATTCGTCTCTCGTCGCTCCAGCCTGCCCTGAGCGAAGTCGAATGGGTCGCTCGTGACTCGATAACAAAAGTATTAACTGCGCCGATTTTTTCTGCTAAAGGCTCAATAAAGCCATGCCGAGCTCTGACGAAATTTAAGGCGTTTTCTTTGTGCGGGATTGTCACGCTAAAGCCGCCGAAGTTCAGCCACTTTCTCATAAGCACATTATGCAGGAAAAGGTCGAACTCGCGCTGCCCGCCTTCTACCAATAGCGGCAAATATAACCTGTTCATACGCATCTCTGCAAAGCAGGCGTTATGAATTGCGGGGCTTAGCGAATGGCCGACCGGGTCGCCAATCACGCCAAAAAGTTCCGTATCGCTTTTTATCTCATCATAGCGGTACAATTTTTTAAACTGCTCAATAGTCAACTGGCCCGGTGCTGTTGCACTTTGGTCATCGACACTCGCGAAAGTCACAAAACTGTTCAGCTTCTTTGCGATAATTCTGCTGACAAGGCCGGCTTCGCCCATACAGAAGACGATTCGTTCGCCGCCGGTGCGATGCAGCAGCTCAAGGGCCTCAAAGCAATCGTTAATATGATTTGCGGTATAGACAAGCTTGGGTATCGCCACCGGATATATGGCCAAGATATTACGGTACAGTGTGTTGACATCAGCGAATCTTGTCTTGAAATTGTGGGCCGACAGAATCAGCCGGCCCTTTGTGCTCTGCGACAGTGCCACCCTTATCTTTTCCTGATTTTCGGTTGAGAGGAAATTCTCGTATTCAAAATCAATAAATTCGGCACCGGCCTTCAGGGCACCGGTTAATACATCGACTCGCAGCCGCTGCGGATAGCCTATCGCACCGCCCTGCTGCTTGTCCCGACAGGTTACGATTACAGGCAGCCGTCCATCGGCGGCACCTCTTACAGCGGCAATCAAATTTTTTACCAAATTTACACTGAGGTTTTCGAGATAATCGGTTCGCAGCTCGAGCATCTCGGCGCCGCCTATCAGAGCAGCTTTGATTTGCTGCCTCGCCTGCTCTAAACTCTGTCCTGCTATGGGAACTGCTAAATACGTCATAGTAACTCAAAGATATAGCAGCGAGCTGGCACAAAGGCAAGAGCAAAAAATCAAGTATCCGACCCCAGACCGAATTTGGCGCGAATTTTCTTGAAAGCAAGGTGTGAAAGTGTATTATATCACCGCCTTCGAAGGACCAAAACCAAAGAAATATATGCGTACAATGCACGTATATTTACAGGATTTTGTACCGTTCGATTTTACCCAGCCGCAGAGCGGCGGTCATCATCTGCTGGTTTTTTAATTGCCATAAGCGCAGAAAGGATGGTTCAAAATGGCTAACAAATCTAATTTAATAACCTGCTTGGGAATATCCATGTTTTTCCTGGCGTCTGCCGGATTCGCCCAGGCTCGTACTAATCGTGCCGGCGTCGTTATCTTCGACAACAAAGAGACATCCAGGTCAGGTCTGTCCGCCGTTGTCGAGAAGAAAATCGTCGCGTTTGAATCCCTGGGTAGTTATATCGAGGCCGAGCTTTTCAATCCGGGTTTTCGTGAGGGGGACAGCAACTACCACGCGCTCACTGCCGTCTCGGATGGGAAGATTCACTTCGCCGTCAACACCCACGACCCTAACCGCGCTGCTCGCTACTACATATTTGATCCGCAGACCAACGCAATGACTTTCGTCGCCGAGATGGACAAGGCGCTGGGAGAAGATGCCAAAACCCGGGTCTCGCAGGGGAAGATTCACACGCCCCTTATCGAACACAACGGGAAGGTCTGGTTCGCGACGATGACGGCGTTCTACGAGGGCAGGTTACCGGGTACGGGTAATTACGGCAAGCTCACTTACGACGGTGGCCATTTCGTCAGCTACGATCTCAAGACGGGCAAATTCACCGACCTTGCCAAATTAATCCCCAGTGAAAGCATTATAACAATGAACATGGACACAAAGAACGAAATCCTCTACGGCATCACGTGGCCCTCCGGCCTGCTTGTCTCGTATGACATAAAGGGCGACGAACTCTGCACCTGGGGGGCCGTTCAGGGACGTGGAGAATGGGGGCACCATCCGTGGGAATGGGATATAATCTGCCGAAGCCTTGCGATAGACCCCGAAGGTAACGTCTACGGCTCAACCATGGACGGTATGATCTGGCACTACGACCGTTCGCAGACCAGGCGCGTCAGCTACATGGACGGCCTCAACCTCTCCCGCGTCCCTCGTGTCCAATCGGCTGAAGAAGAGCTCAAAGGGGACTTCTATCACGGCTGGCGCATCATTCGGTGGAATCCCAATACCAACAGTTTTTGGGGGCTCCACTGGCATACAACTACGCTCTTCGAGTTTGTTCCCTCAGCCAAGCTCATACGGTCAGTGGCCGAACTGCGACCGAAAGCATACCAGGGCATGTCGAGAAATCCAGAGAAAAGTCAGTTTGGATTCATGCTCGGACCTCGGAACACTATTTTCTATCTTGCCCATGGCCCAGCCGTCACAGTCAAAGGCCGACCCTCGCTCCAGTCCAGCCTTTATTTGCTCACGTACGAAATCGACAAGGCCACCCTGACCGACCATGGCCCCATCTTCTCACACGACGGCAGGCGCGCGTTTTTCGCCGAGAGCATCGCCATCGGACCGGACGACCATATCTACACTGTGGCCTGGGTTGAAGTTGCGGATGGCAAACAAAAGGGCGAGGCTGCCGAAGCCGCCCCCTTTGGGCCGGAAGAGACGGTGAATGCTCGATATCAAATCCTGCTTGTGCGTCTTCCGAAATGGCAGACATTCGTCGAGTAGGTCGTAGAATGCGCGCATCTTGATGTGCAGACGCGCCCTTCAGTGATTTGCCGTGATTAAGAATTGCGCTACAGGACAAGTCATTCAGTAAATAACTGTGTTTTTCTCTTGCCTTTTGAACAGTTTTAGGTAGACTATGACAAATTAAAACTGAGCTGCAAAAATTGCAATTGAAAATTCAAAACTTTTGAATCTTGCAATGTACTTTGCATTTTTCACTTTGAGTTTTGAGCTCTCTTGATTGGAGATTTGGCAATGATAGGCAAAGAGATAAGACTCGAAAGAATAATCGACCGCAATTCCCGTAAAACGGTAATCATTCCGATGGACCACGGTGTCACGGTTGGCCCTATTGAGGGCCTGGCAGACATGCGGGAGGCGGTCAGCAAAGTCGTGGCCGGCGGAGCAAATGCAATCCTGATGCACAAAGGTATGGTGCGCGCAGGCCATAGAGGCAAAGGCAGAGACGTCGGCCTGATTATCCATCTTTCAGCAGGCACATCGATAAGTCCCGACCCAAACGCAAAGGAGCTGGTTTGCACCGTCGAGGAGGCAATCAAGCTCGGTGCCGACGCGGTCTCTGTCCACATAAATCTTGGTGCCGAGACCGACAAAGAAATGCTGCGGCAATTAGGACAGGTCAGCGAGCGATGTCTTAAATGGCAGATGCCCCTCGTTGCGATGATGTACACCCGAGGGCCAAAGATTAAAGACGAATACGATGTCAATAATATTAAGCACGCTGCAAGAGTCGGCGCCGAACTCGGCGCTGACATTGTCAAAGTAGTCTATACTGGCAGCGTCGATAGTTTCGCCCAGGTAGTCCAGGGCTGTCCGGTGCCGGTGGTGATTGCAGGTGGGCCAAAAATGGACAGCGACCAGGACATCTTCAAAATGGTCGAAGGTGCCCTTAAAGCCGGTGCCGCCGGTCTATCGATTGGCAGAAACGCATTCCAGCACAAAAAGCCGGACAAAATGGTCGCGGTCCTGAGCAAAATGGTACACAAAGGTGCAAGCGTCGAACAGGCAATCGAAATACTGAAGGATTAATATTTAGCCCGCGGTTTTGCTGGGGGTTCATACTACTTCATATGATTTGAAAAAAACGCCGATTTTTTTCTATATTTAACACGGTCAACTTCCAATCCCAGAGGATATTACTATCGCGAAAAGCGTGCTGTTGCAAACTTGAAAACTCATTACCTGTAGAACACAGATACAAAATGGCCAAACATATTGCACAAGCAAGCAAGAATATATGCTTTAATACATGGTAACAACGGTATACATATAACTAACATGAAAAAATAGACAAATCCCAAAAATAATGGTGTATAATTCTGAATCCAATGGGAAGTGCCAAAAGTCCCAAAAAGTTTTTCGTTTGGGAGCTTAAGATCTAGATCATCCTCCCCAAAGAAACCCCCATTTTTTGTTTGTTATGTTTGCAAGGAAGAATACGCTTTTCCCTAACCCAAAAGTCCCCTTCAATATATTTAATGAGGAAATTTTTTATGTTCTCGTCTTTGGATAACTGCTGTAAGCACTTCCTGCACTTTTTATCGAGCTGGCGAATGTCATCCATTCTTTCTCTAAGAAGAGCTGTCCATAACCAAGGCTTGGGATTGTAATTTGGATCTTTTTCCATTTTTGCTGCCCACCCAATATAGTGATTTAGAAACAATCCGCTTCGTCGGAAGAGTTTAAAAAAGCATATGGAGAGAACTATACCAACAATGGGAATCAATAGCAGAACTATACCTATTGCACTCTGCGAAAAACACCGAATATGCGAACCTAAGGGATACAATTGTGCCCAAGCCAAAATTAGTATAGAATTACTAACTAAGTAATAGTAAAAACGCTGCCCACGAACTTGTTCGCTGTTACAGGCCATCTGTGTTAGAGCAGAGTACAATTTATCTCTTTCCATAGCTATTCTCCCTTGAGCATCGCAAATTGGTCCGATTTTCTGTATATGTGGACGCTATAAGTCTTATAAAGACATGTAAGCCCGAAAAATGAAAAAATACTAAAAGTTTGTCATTCTTCAGGCATAGAGCAACCGATGGCCCATCGGCTGAGGAATCGGGTCTCCAAACTCTTTGGCGGTATCGATCCAAAGTGCAATGGCCTCTTTTGCCTTTAATAGCGCTTCGTCATAGTTACTGCCGTGTGCTTTACAGCCGGGTAACTCGGGAACATCGGCTATATAGCATTTGTCTTGGCCATCCCAGTAGATTATTATTTCGTATTTATACATACCTATCCTACCTTCAGATTATACTTATGAATTATATCTCTAACCTGGCGAACTTGATAAGCTTTGGCTTTATCTTTGTCTCTTTGTAGATTCACTTTCTCGATAACTCCGCTTTTTCTAAACATGTGATGGCTACCACGAACACGTTCTTCAAAGCCCAGCCGTCTCATTAATTGGCACAAATCGTTAAACCGGATATTCTTATCAGAGCCGCCTTTTAAAATCTTGAGAAAAAGTTTATCATATTTTCCCATAATGTTATTATAATGTCTTCAAAGAAAAAAGCAAGCTATATATCCTGCAGGTTACGAATTGTTCATTAAGGATAGAAATAATGAAAAAATTGTGGGTAAATGTCATTCCATATCAAAAGGGCCTGGCCATAGCTGCGCTTGAAAGCGGGGCTGAGGCGGTGCTGCTGCCGGATGGCAAAAGCGAAACTGTGCGACAGTTCGGCAAAATCAAAACCATTGAAAAGAACGGCGACATTAAAACCGGCACGGACGTCGAGTTCATAGATATAGCCGGCAAGGCCGACGAAGATAAAGCCGCAGCGGTCCCGGCTGAAAAAATTGTTGTGCTTAGAATGTTAGACTGGACAGTTATCCCCATCGAAAACCTGCTCGCCCGCCGGGCAAAAAATATTATGGTCCAGGTTGAGAACAGCGAGCAGGCCAAGCTTATGGTCGAGATTCTCGAAAAAGGCGTTGACGGCGTCGTCCTCAACACCAGTAACGTGAACGAAATCAAGAAAACTGCTGAAATCATTCACGGCATAAGCGAAAAAATCGCCCTTGTAACAGCCACCATCACAGGCACAAAGCAGCTTGGTATGGGCGACCGCTCCTGCCTCGACACCTGCACGCAGATGACCCTCGGTGAAGGGATGCTCGTCGGCAACACCGCTGCGGGTTTCTTTTTAGTGCATTCTGAATCCATCGAGAATCCTTATGTCGCATCTCGGCCGTTCCGCGTCAATGCCGGTGCCGTGCACGCATACACCCTAACGCCGGGCGGTAAAACCAAATACCTGGCAGACCTTAAAGCCGGCGACGAAGTCCTGCTCGTCGATTTTCAAGGCAAAAGTCAAGTCGCTTATCTCGGCAGAAACAAAATCGAAAAAAGGCCTATGATGCTAATCGAGGCACAGGCACAAGGTGAGCCTGTAAGCCTGGTCATGCAGAATGCCGAAACGATTCGATTGGTCAGCCCAGAGGGCAAGGCCGTTTCGGTTACGACACTCAAGCCCGGCGATAAGGTCCTGGCCCACATCGAAAAGGCCGGCAGACACTTCGGTATGCAGGTCGATGAGACTATGATAGAAAGGTAGAGGCATAATTTCATCAAAAGATTTTCCTTGACGACAAGGCAACGAATTTGGTATAAATATAATTGGTGAAGGTTATATGCGCATAGGCGTGTATCGATGGATTTTGCTCCTCTGACCTGTATAATCTTTGTATTTTTTCGGTAGAGGATGAGTAATTATGCGAGCACAGAGTTGTAATACGGACTTTGTGCCATATAGAAAAGATTTTTGCATTTCAATTAACAGCTCATATCCATCCTTAGTCCCCTTGCTTTCTTGCGAAAGCAAGAAGGGGGACGGAGAACGGATTGGGCTCTTGAAGGGGACCCCAAACGCGATAATGAGCGTTTGGGAACCCAAGGAAGGAGGTAGAATCAAGTCGCTAAAATAGTCCTGCAAAGGCCCCGTTAGAAATTCCAAAATGGGCAAGACCCATACATACCATGAACCAGGGGCATCAAAGAGCAAAAGATTTCTAACGGCGGCAGGCGGTAAACTTAGCGATGGTGAAAACTATTATCCGTCGTTCTTATTTCTATTTTTTGTAGGAGGATAGCTATGCTTAAAAAAATAATTTTTTTCTATAAAATGTTTTAACTTGAAACTTTTCACCAAAAACAGATTACAAATAATAGCAAATAAAAGGAGAAAACAAAATGTTCCACCAATCTTATAAAAAAGTTTTAGTCGGTGTTTTCGTCGCATTGTTGTTAATGACAATGCCGGCCTATGCCGTAAAAACCTTCAAAGTCTCCAACTACGCAGGTGCACACCAGATCTGGTTTGAAGTCGAGGACTTCGATGAACGCAATCCAGCAACTGATCAGTATTACCAGGTTGTTGACCAGGCTGGCGCGTTCGGCAAAGCAATTACCCGGGCAGGTGGCGCCGGCGGCATGATTCGCTGGACATTCGATATCAGTCAAGCCGGTGGCAAGGGTGGTACCTGGTACTTCTGGGGGCGAGTCATCAATCCAAGCAATCAGTCGGACTTTATGCTCGTGGAAGGAAATCCAGGTGACCCAACGCTTCCCGCTGGCCCTCCCTACCCCGGAACCAGTTCAGCGCCTGGATTCACCAACTCACACCGGGTTTTCGAAGAAAATCTCGGCGGACCTGGCAACTGGGTATGGGGCAGGTCCGGCCACGGAGAGGCTCATACCAAACAACTTAAAGACGGCGAGAACACGATGTACATCGTTCACAGACAAGGGGATAGTACCGTTTTCTGGGACGTCTTTATGTGGACTGACAGCCCTGACTATGTTCCCACCGATGTGGATTATCAAAATGCCAAGGTACCTCTTGCTGGCGCGGCCGTTAATCCAAGTCCGGCTAATGGAGCAACGGATGTAACACGAGACGTGGTCCTTAGCTGGAAGGCGGGAAAATTTGCACCTCCAGTCAGCGGGCACAAAGTCTACTTTAGTGAGAACTTCAAAGACGTCAACGACCGCATTGGCGGCATCACCCAGGATGCCAACAGCTATACTCCGCCCCAACGCCTCAATTTGAGCACTACTTACTACTGGCGTGTCGATGAGGTCAATGGCCCACCAGACTATACGGTATTCCAGGGCAATGTCTGGAGTTTTACGACCGAGCTAATTGCTTACCCCATCGAGAACGTAACTGCTACAGCTTCCAGCCAGGCAACCAGCCGGGGGCCCGAGAATACTGTGAACGGCTCTGGACTGGATGCAAGCGGTTTATTGCACGGTAAAGAAGGCGACAACAATATGTGGCTGAGCAATATTGCAGGGCCACAGCCGTCCTGGATCCAATTTGAATTCGACAAGGTTTACAAACTCCACCAGCTGTGGGTATGGAATGCTAATGACAGTTTGGAGGCAATGATTGGTTTCGGGTTCAAAGATGTTACCATCGAATATTCGGTCAACGGCACTGACTATACAACACTGGGTACTACTCACGAGTTTGCACGGGCACCCGGAGCGCCAGACTATGCACACAATACCACTATTGATTTTAGCGGCGTAGCAGCAAAGTTCGTTCGGCTCACGGCTAATAGCAACTGGGGAGGCATCATAAAACAATATGGTCTGAGCGAGGTCCGCTTCTTCTACATACCCGTACTTGCAAGAGAGCCCAATCCAGTTTCCGGGGCAAAAGGTGTTTCTATCGGCACAATAGATGCGCCCGCTGATGTAACCCTTGGCTTCAGAGCCGGAAGAGAAGCGGCCAAGCACAACGTGTACTTTAGCACAGACCAGCAAGCGGTGATAGATGGTACCGCACCTGTCGCTTCAG